>ERZ812616.1548-NODE-1548-length-23896-cov-3.220419_pt1 | contig 23896 bp, 26 predicted proteins | sample MGYA00376249_ERZ812616 | MGnify/ENA primary metagenome ERZ812616 (study PRJEB26924, sample SAMEA4378265) | human gut metagenome | biome: human gut; feature: human-associated habitat; material: faeces | place: China | collected 2013 ...
GCAGTGGTTGCATTTCCTGTTGTGCTGCCAGTTGGAAGAGGCAGAAGAAACTTAACAGGGAATAGATTAAAAATCGTTTTTGTTTCATTCGGTTATTAATTATTTTATTTATTATTAATCGGTAATACATACATGACATGCGTTCCGCCTCCTATTTTAGAAAGAACACCTTTTTCGACAAATAGTTTTATATCGGCAGTGGCACGATAACGTGAACAGCCGTTCAATTCTGCATAGTCGAGTGTTGAAATCCGCTTGTTTCGTTGCAGGAAATCCAGCATCTTCTTTTTTCGTTCGTCGAGTGTCAGCTTAGCCGGAGTTTTAACATGTTCGAGTTCTGCATTTTTTAATCCTTCTTTCAGCTTTTCCGAGCAACGGAAATTTACTCCGTCCACCATAACCGTCATTTTCTTTCCGTCGGCCGACGGCTGGGTGCGAAGTGAAGGTGAGAAATATCCCAGTTCCTCCAGTTCCACATGCTGCCCGCTTTTTAGGCATAGGGTGATGGCCCATGCAAAAGAGTCGAGCACCGCTTTTACGTCTGCCGAGGAGATTGTAGACCGGGAGCAGATCATTTTGCATAGATAGTCCATTTTTGCTGTACCGTCGGATACTGCCCGTGCATGACTTAATTTCTTTCCTGGCCGATTCTTCGGCTGCGGTGTCTCATGCACTTTAAATTTTATTCCCATTCTTATTCTTGTTTTATACTAATGTGTCTGTAAAAACAATGTGATGTCACTCTGGTTTCCTGCCGACATAATTGCTTGTCGACAATTGTGGGCAAGCCTGTCGATAATTATCGGCAACCAAAAAGGATAGAGACAAATATACAACACAATGCAGGGAATTGTTCGCTATATAGGGATAATTATGCAATATTTATACAATGCATTACTTTCGTTAGAATGTGTTATTTATCCTCAGAATGGATTGCTGCGGCTAATGGGGAGACTTTTGAGGCAGCTTGTGATCATTTGAAGCGGCAATACGATGGCTATCATTTTAGCAAACAGTGTGAGGATATTTACAATCCATTTAGCTTGTTCAATGCTTTCGATTCGAAAGAATATAAGAATTATTGGTTCTCTACGGGGACACCTACCTTTCTTATCGATTTATTACAGGAAGTGGACTTCGATGTTCGTGAACTGGATGGGGTGGAAGCTACCGATGAGCAGTTTGACGCCCCGACGGAACGTATCACGAGTCCTATACCTGTTCTCTATCAGAGCGGCTATTTAACGATAAAAGGATATGATCCGGACTTTCAAACTTATTGGTTGGCATATCCCAATGGTGAGGTGCGTAAGGGCTTTATCGAATCGTTGCTTCCCGCTTATATCGGATTGCCGGGGCAGAGCAATACTTTTTATGTCGTTTCGTTTATACGCGATTTGCGTAAAGGCGATATTGAGGGTTGCCTGGAGCGTACTCGTTCTTTCTTTGCTTCTATCCCGAACGATTTGGAGAACAAGACTGAAAAACATTATCAGACTATCTTTTACCTGTTGTTCCGCCTGATGGGGATGTATGTGGAGACGGAAGTGAAGAGTTCTGTCGGTCGTGCGGATGTAGTTATAAAAATGCGGGATGCTATTTATGTCTTAGAATTTAAATATGACGGAACAGCAGCGGAGGCTTTGGCTCAAATCGAGAGCAGGCAATATGCGATTCCTTATAACAAAGACGGGCGGCGCATTGTAAAGGTCGGTATTAATTTTGACAGTGCTACACGGACGATCGGGGATTGATAAAACACTCGTCAACGATAAATAAAATGCAAGAATAATTACTATATTATGAAATAATTAATACCTTAGAGGCATTGAAAGTGATAATCAGCAAGAAATGAGGAATGTTTTTGTTCTGATATTGTGTTTATCTTTTTTAGTGATGTGTAATGATCGTCCTAAAGATTTATCACCTGAACTATCTTGTGCTGAGTCGTTGATGCAATGCCATCCCGATAGTGCTTTGATGATTCTGGATTCAATGAAAGTGCCTTCTCCATCAGACAAACTTCAATATGCTACATGGTGTTTGCTTATCACTCAAGCGCGTGATAAGAATTTTATAAAACATACTTCCGATTCCCTGATCAATATTGCATTGAATTATTTTGAAAAGCAGGATGATCCGGTGAGAAAAGCGACTGCGTTATATTATGAAGGACGGGTTAACTATGATATGGATAATCCGGATGAGGCAACTGAGTATTATTTGCGGGCGAGGGATGTGGCTAAAGGTACAACGGATTATAATTTACTTCATTTAATAAATACTCATTTGGGTACGTTATATCTTTATAGGAATTTGTGCTCCCAAACATCAGAAGCGTATAAAGCAGCTTATGATTATTCAGTCTTAATGGGTGATAGTTTAATAATCTCTTACTCTTTGTCTTACCTGGGGCGTGCTTCTGTCATTAGTGGAAATATGGAGAAAGCTGTTGATTATTATAAAAAAGCTATAGAGGTTGCGAATCAATCTAAAAATGAGGAAGCTTTATCCTTTGCTTATAATGAATTGGCTGCAGTGTATACTGGGACGGCAAAGTTAGATTCTTCTTTATATTATCTAAAGAAGGTAATAGATATAGATGAAAAAAACGGTTCTTCTACTTTGGCTCAAACATATTTAGGAATGGGAGATACGTATCGATTAATGGCACAATTTGATTCGTCCTATTATTATTTAGAGAAGGCGTTGAAGACTACTAATATTTACACAAAACAGGATGCCTCTAAGAGCCTATATTATTTATGTAGAGATTTTGGAAAATATAAAGAAGCAATCGAATATAATGATCAGTATTGGTTATATACGGATTCTGTAGAGAATATCGATCGTTGTACGAAAATAGTAGAAATTCAGTCTAAGTATGATCAAGAGAAGTTGTTGAATATAAATAACCGGTTGACAATAGAGAAAGGGAAAATAGAAAAAATAGCATTGTGGGGATTGGTGATATTTTTGTTTGTAATAGGCGTCCTGATATTCTTATATCAGCGAAAGTTACTCAATAAAGAACGTGCTATTAAAAATGTAAAAGATCAGCTGCAGTCACATCTGATTCAATTGCATGAGAATGAGGATGTAATACGTCAAAATGAGAATTTGATAGAATCATTGTCTTTACAAATGGAAGAGACTTTTGATCAGTTGCAGTTGCATTCGATTCAATTACATGAGAATGAGGATGTAATACGTCAAAAAGAGAGCCTGATAGAATCGCTATCTTCACAAGTGGAAACGACTTCCAATTTGCAAAAGCATATTGATGGTCTGACAATGGAGATTGAAAAAATCCGAAATAGAAATGTTTTGTTACAGACTCAGAATAAGTCTTTACATGAAGATATAGAAAAGTATGTCTCCAATTTGCAAGAAAGAGGGGAAGAACTGAAGGCATATAAACAGTTAGTTACTAAAAACGCGATACTATATGATCGTGAAAAATACCTTTGTAATCAACTGGTTAAGCAGATTGAATTGTTAAATCGCTTAAAGGTTACCCCTAAATGTATTCAGGAATCTCAATGGCTGGAAATATTTGAATCAATAGAAATAGTCTATCCCAATCTTATTAATCGTTTACAGAAAGATTTTTCTTCCTTAACAAATAGTGACCTTCAAGTCTGTTGCTTAATAAAACTACATTTAAGTAATTCACAGCTATCCACATTGATGGGTATTTCTCCTTCATCTGTAACTAAGCGTAAACAGCGTTTGAAAGAACGAATCAATCAACATTTGGAAACTCCATTGGAGAAAGAAGGGTCTATTGAAACGTTCCTTTGGGAGTACTGAAAAATGATTAGAAATGAATTGTCCACATTTTGTGGATGTTTTGGTTTGTATTTTGCTGTATAATAGATGTTTAAATTTTTGTTTTTGTCCACTCTATGTCTGTATATCTTTATTCTAACCAGCGATAAAACGTATACCTTTGTCATATCTTAATCAATTAAATGTGATGTCATGCTAAAGAGTAAAAAAATGTTTTCCGGAATTGTCTGTGTTTTCCTTGTATTTGTTTTTGGGGGATTAATCTTACAGGATTTGTCCGCAAGAACATCCCAGGAAGTCTCTTTAAGAGGTAAATGGTGGGAAGTAAGACGTTCTATTTCTCCTCTTATTCCTATTTCAGCTTTCGTAAATGACAATATCTTGACTATTCATAGTAGTACCCAATGTTCTGATATAACAATATGTATATCAAAAAATGGTGAAGTTGTTTATGAAGAGATTGTTCCTGCTTCGGAAACTGAGTGTATAATGGTTGATTTGAATGACTTTAATTCAGGTAGTTATTTGATTGAACTAAAAAATCAATGGGGGGATTATTTGTTTGGAAGTATTTCAAATCTATAGTCTTAAGCTTGTTAATCAAATGGAGTGAAACGTTTATACTTGAAGTATTGCCTTTGTAAAAATGCGTTAAATGAACATCGGTCTATTTTTAGAATGTTATAATGTTTACCTAAGTCATGATACAGAAATTAAAAATAATTGTTATGAATAAGTACCTAGTTATATTTAATGTGTTAATATTACTTTTGGTTAGTTGTAATGATGTGCCTGGTTATATAGAGCCACCCACTCCTCCTAACCCTGAACCTCCAGCATCTCAAGATACTGTTTGGTCCAATTATTTATCTTCATCATATAATCTAATAAAAGATAGTGTTTGGAGTGAAGGTGATGGGTGCTCCTTTTGGGTTTCTTCCAGAAAGTTTTATTTTAATGAGGAGTCAAGAAGCAATTGTTTTTTGGGTATGTTGGTTGATACAAATTTTGATTCAAGTGAAACCGCAAAGTCAGTTAATTCAGACTTGGTATATAATAAGACGGCATTTGTTGGTGATACGCTTGTTTTTGAAATAAACTCTCCTAGTTCCAATTCTATGGATTCTGTTTGTCGAATCATGAATGAAAATTATATAAAAGGAGAGCTTGGTGCTCTTGGATATAATGAATATGAGTTTAACTCCCCCAAAGAGTTATATTTGAAATTTGTATACAATAATCTGAGAATGGATAGTCTATTATATGGAAGTAATTATACTGAAATACAAATGACTAGAAAAAGTGGTTATATATTTTCTACTTTGCAGCTATATTATAATTTAGCTATAGATATTCCCAAAGATTTAGTAATAAACAAAGATGTAATTGAGGAATGTAATAGGTCTGATTTAGCATATATTAAATCGATTTGGTATGGAAAAATGAAATATTTAGTCGTAGAGACTAATTATTCAAAAGGCGATATTAAAAGCTGTCTTACTAAAATAAAGAATAATGAAATTTTGTCTATTAATGAACAAACTATTGTTTCAACATCTCTATTTTCACTGATAACAGTAACTTCAAAAGGCAATAATGTTATAAATGGTGGACTAGAGGTAGTTGAAGAATATTATAATAATAAATCTGATGATATAACAGCACTGTATTGTACATTCTCTAATTTTATGGATAATAGTGTGTCGGATATTTTGAGAAAAATAGATTTTATTTTCTAAAAATAATATGGGAAACTTCCTTGAAATATTGATGGCTTATTATCCTGGTGTAGTACTATCATCAGAAGAAGAAAAGATAATATGTAATAGTTTTGTCTTCAATTTGGTGTCAGCGAATGAATATCTTATAAAATGTGGAGAATACAAGGAGAATATATATTTTATAGAAGAAGGCGCTGTACGTTGTTGGAATTTTAACACTAAATGTGAAGAGGTATCTTTTTTATTTGCTTTCAAAGGTGATTTTGTTTTTTCTGTAAACTCTTTGTTTATCTTTAATTCCTCAGACTATAATATTCAAACATTATCAGATAGTAAAGTTTGGGTTTTAGATAGAATATCTTTCAAATTATTGATTAATTTATCTGAGAAAGTGAGATTTTTGTTAGTTGAATTATTGTTAAAATATTACGATTATATACGAGTTAGAGAAATGTATTTGTTACATTTTAGTCCAGAAGAAAGATATAGAATTATTTTAAAAGAAGATAAACGTATAATGCAAAATGTTCCATTGAAACATATCGCATCTTACATTGGTATAACGCCTGAAGCTTTAAGTAGGATAAGGCGAAGAATACATAAAAATATTTGACCAATTTTTATATTGAACTGATTAATTGATTTAAGTTAAGTGTATTTGATGAAATTGGTTGTAATTTTATAACATTAAATCTTAATACATTTGCATATGAAACAATTAATCTATTATTCATTATTAATGCTTCTAAATTGGAATTTAGTTTCTTGTTCGGATTCTTTTGAAAAATACCAACTACAAGAAGTAACGACAGATAATCCCAAATATCAGGGTGAAGTGGTTGTTAAAACAAATAACTACTATTCCGATTTGAATATGTTATCAGATAGAACTATTAAGACACGTAGTGTTATAGTTCGAGATAGTGTTTGGCCCGATGATTTTGGAAAATCATTGTTTGGTGAGTCTAATGAATGTGTAATCTTATCAGGTGATGAAAATTACATATTTCCAGGTGCATTATTTCAAGCACAATCTGTTGCAAGTGGAATCTTTAAACCCATTTCCGCAGATATTAAACCTATAGGGGTCTCAATATCTGTGCCAATTGTCAATCCTGGTGGTACAATTACTACACCTTCAGTTAGAGAAACAAGAACATTTATTGGTTCAAAATTAAATCAAGGTGGGGTAGGAGATCAGATAACTAATTTATTTTTTCAAACTAGCCAATTTACTGCTTATGATGAATTAAAAATGGCGTTTGGTACAAATACAAAGATTAACGCTCTATTTTTTAGTAGTACTTCGTCTTCCTCTGAAAAGATACATAAAATATCTAAAAGAACAGGTATCTATTGTAAGTTTGTCCAGAAAAATTTTTCACTTGATATGGATTTACCTAGTGGTGGTAGATTAATCAATGGACAATTATCAAATAGTCAAACAGGTGGGTACGATCCGCTTTATATAAAGTCTGTGGCCTATGGGCAAATGGGTATTTTAACAATAGAATCGGATTATACGTATGAAGAAGCTAATAAATATGTACAAGAAGCTTTTAATGTAATCTTTCTAAAGAAATCATCTACATTATCAAATGAGGCAAAGAGTATGCTTAATAGTGCGGAAATGAGTGTCTATTTAGTAGGTCCTGGATCTAGCACTGTATCGCAAGTGGTTGATGGTTATGAAGGTTTCTTACGATACATAAAATCAGCAGGAAAGTTTTCTAGTACAAACTATGGTGTGCCTATTTATTGTACATATGCACATTTAAGTGATAATTCTCCAGCAAAAATTAAATTTAGAATTGATGTATCAACCGATCCTATATATGCTAGAGTAGAGTATAGAAATGAAACTTATGACAGATGGTCTAATGCCGCCCTAACGAAAGCAGATATTTATTTAGCTTTTTATTCAGATAAGATGGCAACAAGAAAAACACAGGCTCCAAAATATATTACATTTTATTTGAATAAATATACAGAGCAACAGAATGACAGGGATTGGGTCTTTGATCCTGTAATAAAAACAACTTTCTCAACTTTTACGAAAGTCAATACTTACAATGATTCTGAATTGTTAATAGAAGCTAAGGGTCTAATATTTGATTATGAACATAATTATTCAACTTTCGATGATAGAACTGGTACAGGGTATGGAAAGGCAATCTTAACGATTTTGCAGAGTGGGGCATTTTATAAGACGTTATCTCCTAAAGACCCACCAGGATTTACTTGGTATAAGCCTGGACCATGGAATCAGCAATAATTACATTATATTCTATGGTTAGTGTTAAATATCTATTTATAGTAATTTGTGGTTAAAAATAAAAAAATATGAGTATGAATAATTTAATTTATCAGATTTGTTCAATGTTGTTTTTGTTAACTGTGTTTTCATGTCAACAAAATGAGGAGATTTCAATCACAGATGAAATTAATCCTGTTCCAACTCTTACAAAATATCCGCAACAGGATATTTATATTACTGTAAGTAAAAGTGATCCTGATGCAATCAATGAGTTGATGATTTTTTTGAAACAGAATAGTACATTTTTTGTAAAAGATAGTTTGAATGGGCGATTTATGATATATGAGACTAACGAAATCTCTGTATTACCGGAATATTCGAATTACTTTTATCCTTGTGCTGTTTTTGCAGGTGGCACAATTGAAAATTTGAGATTCCAACCTTTGTCAGTAGAGGTAGATCCCATAGATATCTCGTATTCTCTTATAGCAAACAATGTTGTAGATCATATTGATCTTCCTAGTCTTTCAGCTACGACAAGGTCGGTGGGTAAAATATTGCATAATAACGGAATGACTGGTGACCAAATTGCTTCATTTTCCTATAATATGAAACAATTCACTTATTATGATGAACTTAAATTGAGTTTCGGTGTGAATGTTAGTGTTGGGGATTTGTTTCAAGTAGAAGGAAGCGGAGAGAAGACTAAGATAAGTACTGTTTCAGGGCTTACTGCAACTTTTGTTCAGAAAAATTTCACAATTGATATGGATTTACCGAAAGATTTCTGCGTGTTAAAAGATAATAATTATCTTTCAAAAATACAAGGATATGTTCCTGTCTATATTAAATCCATAACTTATGGTAGGAGAGGAACTATCATGGTAGAATCGAAAGAAAAATATGAGGTTGTTAAGTCTGCCTTTAATATAGCTTTTAAAGCTGGTATTGTGGGAGCGTCTGCTAATCTTTCTGCCGAACAAAAGAAAGTTTTGAATGAAGCAAGAATAACGGCTCTTGTACAAGGGGCCAAAGGCGAAGATGCTGTTCTCGTTGTTGATGGGGCAGAGGGATTTAATACGTTAATCAAAAATGGAGGAGTTTTTTCAGAGACTGCTCCAGGTGTACCTATTTCTTTTGTTTGTGCTTATGTTTCAGATAATTCTCCATTTTATTCACGATTTGTCATAGAGATTAAAGATTGATGACTTTTATGTAGTTTAATTAGAATATAAATGAGAGTTGCTATTTCTATATTATTATCACTTATGATATTTTCTTGTAGAGAAGATATTGTAAGTGATAATATTCCCCCCGATAGTGAATTTAATGTGTTTCTAGATTCTATTTACAATTATGCAAGTGAAATCTACTATTGGAATGATCTTATTTCTGATTATAATTATGTAAAAGAAAAACGAATTTCTTCATCCAGTGAAGATGAGTCTATACAAAATGATTTATTTAACATAACATCAAACGCAATAAATCCTATAACGAATAAACCATATGAATATTGGAATAATACAAAACTTAAATATTCTTTTTATGTAAATAATATACTGAATAATAAGGAAAATGAATGTGGGTATGGTGTCGTATTTACCTCTTTTAAAAAGAATGATATAAGGATTCAATATGTAATAAATAATTCTCCTGCACAAAGGAAAGGTCTTAGGAGGGGTATGAGGTTAATATCAATAAATGATGTAGTGGCGAAAACAGATGAAAAATTTTATTCGTATTTAAATAACCAACTTTCTAGTGATTATGTTGAAATGATGTTTGAAACTGAAGGTACATCTGAAAATATCCAACTTAAAATTGATAAATTATCTTATGATCCAATTTTGAAAGATACAATACTAGATTTGTCTAATACAAAGATAGGCTATATATCATATCTTTCATTTCAAAATAGTTTTCTACAAATGAAGAGGCTTAGCGAGATCTTTTTTAAATATGAAAGAGCTCGTATCGATAAGTTGATAATTGATTTGAGATATAATCAAGGAGGATATGTTTCTACTGTAGATTATATTGCTAATAGGTTAATTCCTATGGATTTTGATGGTAGCTTAATGAGATATGAAGAATACAATAAAATTATGCAAGAAGGGCAGGCTTCAATGCTTGAAAATCAGAATATTACAACCGGAATGGAAGGTTTTACATTATATGATTATGATTACTCTATCAATAATAATACTATATATTTTAATAAAACAGAAACCCCAATTGGGGTTAAGCAGATAGTTTTTATTATTAGTAACATCACTGCTTCAGCAAGTGAACTTTTAATTAATGTATTAAAACCCTATATGCCAATAACTATAATTGGAGTAAACAGTGGAAATAGTGAAGCTGTATATAGCTATGGAAAACCAGTTGGTAGTATAGGAATAAATATATCAAATTATACTTTCTATTTACCTATGTTCAAAAATTATAATGCTATAGGAAATGGTGATTATTTTAATGGAATAAAAGCAGATTATTCCATTCTTGATGATTTGAAGCATGATTTTGGTGAAAGTTCAGAGCTTAGTATTCAAAAATCCCTTGAAATATTTAAACTTATAAATCAATCACGAATTATCTATGTGGATTCCAATTCTTTTGAGATTAAGACAATTAATACATTAAAATTACCATCTGTGTTAATTAAGGATAATTATCGAGAACAATGATTTAATGTTCGAGTATTGTTGATCTAACATGATTGATTGTAAGCCGAAAGGCAAGCGACGTTTGAAAGAATGGATCAACCTGCATTTAGATACTCCATTAGGAGGTGAGGCCTCTATCGATACTTACCTTTGGAAGTACTGAGAAATTCGTTGTCCACAAATTACCATTACTATTTTTCTTTATAATGCTTATTTTCTCCTCTCCACTTGCTGTCTATTAGTTTTGTACTTGTATCTATTATAAAAACCACTCTGCCTTTGTAGAGTAGAAATTTATAAAATTATCGTTATGAAAAGGATCTCTCCAAAACTGACTTGGGCAATGTGTACATTTTTTGTTTCATATTTTTGAAGAAAAGCCCGTAATGACAAATATGATGCTTATAACTTTAAGTTAAAGTGTTACTTAGCTTTGTATACTTGAGCAAAAAAGCTACTTTTGCACGAGAATATAAAGAAGCATATGTTGAAGGATGTATTATATAACCCGAATGCTAACTTAACCCTGAATGATGTACGGGCCTTATTGTTCCAACAAAAGACACTTACATTATCCGCAGAAGCCCTGGCAAAAGTAGACCACAGTTATACTTTTCTGAAAAGTTTTTCGGCGGATAAGATCATTTATGGTATAAACACGGGTTTCGGGCCGATGGCTCAGTATCGCATTGAGGATGATTCCCTGAAACAATTACAATACAATATCATACGCAGTCACTCGACGGGCGCGGGTGCCCCGTTGTCTCCGTTGTATGTCAAGGCGGCAATGATTGCCAGGCTGATGACTTTCCTACAGGGGTATTCAGGTGTACATGTGGAATTGGTAGAGTTGTTGGTCGAGTTTATCAACAGGGATATTTGCCCTTACATTCCTGAACATGGTAGTGTGGGGGCCAGTGGCGACCTTGTACAGCTTGCTCACATGGCGTTGACCCTGATCGGGGAAGGAGAAGTGTTCTATCGAGGGAAATGTTGCGATACGGCGGAGGTAATGAAGGAGAATGGGCTGAAGCCGTTCACCATGAAAATCCGCGAAGGATTGTCGGTAACGAACGGAACGTCTGTGATGACCGGTATTGGTATGGTCAACCTGATCTATGCCAAACAGTTGTTGACCTGGTCGGTGGTAGCATCGGTTATGATGAATGAGATCGCTTCTTCATACGATGATTTTATGTCGCCTGCCCTGAATGGAACGAAGCAACATCAGGGACAACAAACGATAGCGCGTGCCATGCGTGAATGGGTAGCTGGAAGCAGCTCGGTACGTAAACGGGAAAACGAACTCTATTGCCGTCATACCGAAAAGGTTTTTGAACACAAAGTACAACCTTATTACTCACTGCGTTGTGTTCCGCAGATTCTGGGTCCTGTCTTGGACGAAATGATCAATGCGGAAAAAGTATTGGTAGACGAACTGAATTCAGCCTGTGATAACCCGATCGTCGACCCGGAGACTGAAAATGTATATCATGGCGGTAACTTCCATGGCGATTATGTCTCTTTTGAAATGGATAAACTGAAAATAGCCGTAACGAAGCTGACGATGCTTACCGAACGGCAGTTGAACTATCTTTTCCATGATCGTATCAACGGAATCTTGCCTCCGTTTGTCAACCTGGGTGTACTGGGATTGAACTATGGTTTACAGGCTTCTCAGTTTACAGCCACTTCCACAACGGCTGAGAGCCAGACGCTTTCAAATCCGATGTATGTGCACAGCATTCCGAACAATAATGATAACCAGGATATCGTTAGTATGGGGACAAACTCGGCCCTGATTGCCAAAACTGTTATCGAAAATGGCTATCAGGTGATGGCAATCCATTATATGGCTATCGTACAGGCCGTAGATTACCTGAAGATACAGGATAAGTTGTCGCCCCGTACCCGGGATATTTACAATGAAATACGTAGCTTCTTCCCTGTGTTTACAGAAGATACGCCTAAATATAAAGAGATAGCGACAATGGTCGACTGGTTGAAGAATAAGAATATAGAACCAATTGTATGAAATACGCATTAGTGACAGGCGGAAGCCGGGGAATAGGACGTGCCGTCAGTCTTAAGCTGGCGGAGATGGGATATGTCATATTGATCAATTACCAAAGTAACGATACGGAAGCGGAGCACACTTTGCAGTTAGTACGTGAGAAAGGTTCGGATGGAGAGCTGCTTAAATTCGATGTCACGAATGCTGAAGCGGTGGCATCCTGCCTGAGCGGGTGGATGGATAAGCATCCGGATGCTTATATCGAAGTGTTGATCAATAATGCCGGTATTCGTAAAGACAACCTGTTGCTTTGGATGACCGGCGAAGAGTGGCACCGGGTGCTCGACATCAGTTTGTCCGGCTTCTTTAACGTTACGCAGCCTTTATTGAAGGACATGCTGGTGAAACGTTTCGGACGAATTGTCAATATCGTTTCCCTGTCCGGTATCAAAGGTATGCCGGGACAAACCAACTATTCGGCAGCTAAAGGCGGAATTATTGCGGCAACCAAAGCACTGGCCCAGGAGGTGGCCAAAAAGAAAGTCACGGTAAATGCGGTGGCCCCGGGTTTTATCCGTACGGATATGACGGAAGACCTGGATGAAGGAGAATTGAAGAAACAGGTTCCCGCCGGCCGTTTCGGCGAACCGGAAGAGGTGGCCGACCTGGTGGCTTTCCTTGTTTCGCCCGCTGCTTCTTATATTACAGGTGAGGTGATTTCTATAAACGGAGGGTTATATACCTGATATAAAGATTTATGAATAGAGTTGTAATAACAGGGATGGGTATTTACTCCTGCATCGGAAAGAATCAGGAGGAAGTAAAAACATCATTATATAAAGGACAGTCAGGTATTGGCCTCGATCCGGTACGAAAAGAGTTCGGCTATCGTTCGGCCTTGACCGGCCTGTTGGATAAGCCGAATCTGAAAGGCGTACTCGATCGCAGGCAGCGTCTCGGCCTTCCCGAACAGGGCGAATATGCCTATCTGGCTACTGCGGAAGCTTTTGCACAGGCCGGGATAGACGAAGAGTATCTGTCGAACCATGAGGTCGGTATCCTTTACGGTAACGATAGCAGTACGGCTCCTGTGATCAATGCGGTGGATATCATCCGCGAAAAAAAGAATACGGCGTTGGTTGGTTCGGGATCTATCTTCCGGAGCATGAACTCGACCGTCACCATGAACCTGTCGGTAATCTTCAAGCTGCGCGGGGTCAATTTTACGATCTCCGGAGCGTGTGCCAGCGGTTCGCATGCGATCGGCATGGGCTATTTCCTGATCCGGTCGGGTATGCAGGATTGTATCGTATGCGGGGGAGCACAGGAAGTGAATATGTATTCCGTCGGTAGTTTCGACGGACTGGCTGCTTTCTCTGTCAGGGAAGATCAGCCGGAAAAGGCCTCCCGTCCGTTCGACAAGGATCGCGATGGCCTGGTTCCCAGCGGGGGAGGTGCGACCGTTATTATAGAAAGTTACGAGTCGGCTAAACGAAGAGGTGCCAATATCCTGGCCGAAGTGGTAGGATACGGATTCTCTTCCAACGGCGAACATATATCCGTCCCGAACGTGGACGGTCCGCGGCGTTCATTGGAAATGGCATTAAAAGACGCAGGTATGGCGGCCCGCGACATACAGTATGTGAATGCCCATGCTACTTCCACCCCTTTGGGCGACCTGAACGAGGCGAAAGCCATCGCGGAAGTCTTCGGGGAGGCAGCTCCGTATGTGGCCTCTACCAAGTCGATGACCGGACATGAGATGTGGATGGCAGGCGCAAGCGAAGTGATCTATTCTATGCTGATGATGCAGAACGGATTTATCGCTCCCAACCTGAATTTTACGGAACCGGACGAGGCTTCCGCTTTACTGAATATCCCGGCGGAGACTAAACAACTCGAATTCGACACCTTCCTGTCCAACTCGTTTGGCTTCGGAGGGACCAACTCTACATTAATAATCAGGAAATTCAAATCTTAGCAGTCAATAAATAAACAAATGGCAAATACAGAATTAATTCAAAAAATAAACGAGAAACTATCGGAAGAGTTCGAAATAGATATTGAACTGATACAGCCCGATGCTCCGTTGATGCAGACACTCGAACTGGACAGTCTCGACCTGGTGGACATGGTCGTACTGGTGGAACACAACTTCGGGTTTACATTGAAGGCACAGGATTTTGTCGGGATCAAAACGTTCCAGGACTTTTACGATTTCATTGACTCACGTGTGAATGAGTAACGACAACGACACAGGCTGGAAAGGTAAAACGCGCGGAGGTTCTTTCGGTTACCTCTTCTTTATTCTCTTGATAAAAGGACTGGGAGTAAAGGCGGCGTATGCGTTTCTTTGTCTGGTTGTGGTCTACTTTGTCCCGTTTGCCCCGAAGGCGACCCGGGCGATCTGGAGATATGCACGGCAGCGGTTGGGATATGGACGTCTACGTTCTGCCCGTTTTCTGTTGGTCAATTATTACCGGTTGGGGCAAACCCTGATCGATAAGGTGGCGGTCGGTGCAGGGATGGACAAACAATATACTTTCGATTTCGGTACGCGGTATCAGGACTTTCTGGAGGTATTGAACGGAAACGAAGGAGTCGTTATGATCGGTGCCCATGTAGGCAACTGGGAGATCGGTGCTCCCTTTTTCGATGAATACGGGAAGAAGATGAATATCGTGATGTTCGATGCCGAATATCAGAAGATCAAAGAACTGTTGGAGAAGAATACGAACGGGAAGAACTACAAAGTCATTCCCGTGAATGAAGACAACCTGACACATATATTCCGGATTAGGGATGTATTGAGTAAAGGAGAATATGTTTGTTTCCAGGGCGACCGTTATGTGGAGGGCTCGCAGGTCTTTACAGAGACTTTTCTAGGGAAAGAGGCCTCTTTTCCGGCAGGGCCGTTCCTGTTGGCTTCCCGTCTGGGAGTGCCTGTCGTATTTTACTTTGCTGTCCGTGAGAAGGGCATGCACTATAAGTTTAACTTCGTACTGGCACAGCCGGAGAAACGTGTCAAAGGGAAAGTGCCGGGGCAGGAGTTGTTGAAGCAATATGTATCGGCGTTGGAATCGGTTGTAAAACAATATCCGGAACAGTGGTTTAATTACTATGATTTCTGGAAATAAGAGATAGAATAAGAGAGAACATGGAATTATCATCTCCTCAAAAAGAAATATATGCAAAGGATCGTTTCTCGGCAGTACAGGCACAACGCCTGGCGCAGGAGATCGCTTTTGGCCCGGTAGTCTTTCAGGTGTCGCGCCTGATGATTAAATTCGGGATATTCGGCATGTTGCGGGAAGCGCAGAACGGTCTGACAATGGATGAGATCGTAGAAAAGGCAGGCCTTTCACGTTATGCCGTACAGGTGTTGCTGGAATCGTCGCTGACGATCGGGACCATCCTGTTGAAAGACGACCGTTTCTTTCTCGGAAAAGCCGGCTGGTTCCTGTTGAACGATGAAATGGCACGGGTGAATATGGATTTCAACCACGACGTGAACTATCTGGGACTTTTTCATCTGGAAGAGGCCCTGCTTACCGGCAAGCCCGAAGGCCTGAAAGTGTTCGGTAACTGGCCGACCGTTTATGAAGGTTTGTCCAGCCTGCCTGAAAAGGTCCAGGAGAGCTGGTTTGGTTTCGACCATTTCTATTCCGACAACTCTTTTAAGCAGGCGTTGGAGATTGTTTTCGCCGGGTCGGTACGTACGTTGCTGGATGTGGGGGGCAATACCGGGCGTTGGGCGACGCAATGTGTAGCCTGGTCACCGGAAGTGGAGGTCACCATCATGGATCTGCCCCAGCAACTGGAAATGATGCGGGAGCAGACAAAGGAGCTGGAAGGAGCGGACCGTATTCATGGGTATGCCGCCAACTTGTTGGATGAAGAGACCCGTTTTCCGGAACCGTTCGATGCGATCTGGATGAGTCAGTTCCTCGACTGTTTCTCCGAAGAACAGGTACTGAGTATCCTGACACGCGCCGCGGGTTCGATGAACATCGACAGCCGCCTGTATATCATGGAGACATTCTGGGACCGCCAGCGTTTCGAGACGGCCTCTTATTGCCTGGCGCAGATCAGCCTTTATTTCACGGCAATGGCCAATGGCAACAGTAAGATGTATTATTCCGGAGATATGGCTCGCCTGGTGGAAAAAGCCGGACTGACGATCGAACGGATGCACGACGGGCTCGGCCTGGGACATAGTATTATGCAATGTAAACTCAAGTAAATATGGCTGCAATCTCATTCGATATCCCTCTGTTGGCCGGCGACGAGCTGTTGGAACTGATCCCGCAACGTCCGCCGATCGTGATGGTAGACCGTTTCTTCGGCATGGACAAGAGCGGTTCGTATACCGGGTTGAAGGTGGAAGCCTCCAACCTGTTCTGTCGGGATGGGCAACTCGATGAATGCGGCATTACGGAACATATCGCCCAATCGGCAGCCGTGCGGGTGGGTTATCTGTATAAGAATGCCGGCGAAGAGGTGCCGGTCGGTTTTATCGGCTCAGTCGATAAGATGAACTATCGGACGTTGCCGCAAGTCGGGGATGAGTTGCGGACCACGATCCGGGTAGAACAGGAAATATTCGATATCACGCTGATCTCGGCCACTGTGCAGGTGAACGGAAATCCGATTGCCGAAGGTCAGCTTAAAATATTTTTGAAAAAAGACGCATGAAACGGAGAAAACTACAAGAGGCAGCCCTTACCAACCGCACGACCTTGCGGGTCAGATTCAGCGAAGTAGACTCGATGGAGGTGGTCTGGCATGGGGAGTACGTCCGTTATATGGAAGACGGACGGGAGGCTTTCGGTCGACAGTACGGTATCGGTTATACGGATATACGGGATGCCGGTTATGTAGTGCCGATTGTCGAACTGGACGTACAATACAAGCAATTCCTCAAGTATGGCGAGTCTGCGATTGTAGAAACGCGATATATCCGGACGGATGCGGCTAAGATACTTTTTGAATACATTATCTTTCGGGAAAGCGACGAGACTGTGGTGGCTACGGGTTCCAGTGTGCAGGTCTTTGTAAACAAAGCGACAGGATTACTGGAGCTGAATAATCCGGACTTCTATAAAATGTGGAAAGAAAAATGGGAGATCCGGTAAACAGTTATATAACGGCCGGCTCGATTATCAGTTCGCTGGGCTTCGGTACGGAAGAGAATTTCTCCCATATCCGCGGGTACCATTCAGGTATCAAGCGGGTAGAAAACACTGCCCTTTTCGACATTCCTTTCATGGCTGCATGTATAGACGATACCCGTTTAAAAGAAGCCGCTTCGGCGCAGAAGCTGGACGGGTACACCCGGATGGAGCAATTATTCATCCTCTCTTTGTCGGACACGATCCGTCAATGCGGTATCGATCCCTCCGATCCTGCGTGCGGACTTATTCTGTCGACTACAAAAGGCAATATCGACGCTTTGGCCTTCGCTCCGGATACCGGGCTGCCGGCGGATAGTCCCGATCCTTCGCTTTACGGCATGGCCGAACGGGTAGCCGCTTATTTCCATTTCACACACGAGCCGATTGTCATTTCCAATGCCTGCATTTCCGGTGTTTCGGCACTGGTAGTCGCCTCGCGGCTGATAGAGACAGGCGCCTATAAACATATACTGGTGGCCGGAGGGGATTTGTTGACCCGCTTCGTTGTCACCGGCTTTCAATCTTTTAAATCAGTCAGCCCGGAGATATGCAGGCCCTACGACGAAATACGCGACGGCCTGTCGCTAGGGGAAGCCTGCGGTTCTGTACTCGTAACCTCCGACCCGCATCGGGTGAAAGAATATCGCCCTGTGATTATCCGAGGAGGGGCGATAACGAATGATGCCAATCATATCTCGGGGCCTTCGCGTACCGGCGATGGCTTGTATTATGCGATCAGCCAGGCAATGGACGAGGCCGGTTTAGGACCGGATACCCTTTCGTTCGTCAATGCGCACGGCACGGCTACCTTGTATAATGACGAGATGGAGTCGAAAGCGCTTCATTTGGCCGGGTTGGATCATCTGCCGCTCAACAGCCTGAAGTCGTACTGGGGACATACGCTCGGGGCTTCCGGTATCATTGAAACGATCGCCTGTATGGAGCAACTTCGCAGCGGAGAAGTATTCGCGACGTTGGGGTTTGAAACCTGCGGTGTTCCTTATCCTTTGTCGGTAAGTGCGACGCATAGGGGGATTTCTATGAGTAGTTGTGTGAAAACGGCTTCAGGATTCGGAGGGTGCAATGCGGCTGTTGTTTTATCGCTGGAGACAGGAAAAGATGACACACCCCCTGCCCCCTCTCGAGAGGGGAAAAGGTACTCTTGTCGCAAGGTGTCGGTTGAAGGAGGGAGGATTCTGTTGGATGGAGATGTTTTATTGGAGGCTGTATCGGGGGAAGATTTTGGAACATTTATCCGCAGGGCTTACAAAATGTTATCGCTGGATGACCGTAAGTTTTATAAGATGGACGATCTTTGTAAACTCGGATATATAGCGGCAGCCTGTCTTTTCGCAAAGAACGGGGGAACTACCGGCTATGCACCGGGGGAAGTCGGGATCGTGTTGGCCAATGCCTCGTCTTCGCTGGATACGGACCGGAAACATCAGTGTCTTATCGATACGATGGGTGATCGAGAAGCCAGCCCAGCCGTGTTTGTTTACACCTTGCCGAATGTGGTGATGGGCGAACTTTGCATCCGGTATAAGATACAGGGGGAGAATACCTTCTTTATCAACAACCGCTACCCGGAGTCCTTTATCAGGGAATATGCCCGGCTGGTGATGCAAAAGCAACGGCTACGCGCTTGCCTGACCGGTTGGTGCGAACTGCTGGGTGAAACGTATGAAGCCCGTTTCGACTGGCTGGAACAAAAATGATTTTAAACGAATAATAATATAGAACAGACAATATGGAACAATTAATGCAGGAATTGAAAGAATCGCTGATCGAATCGCTGAACCTGGAAGACATAACCCCGGCGGAGATTGAAGACGAAGCGCCTCTTTTCGGGGATGAAGGACTGGGACTCGATTCGATCGATGCCCTCGAAATCATTCTGATACTCGAACGTAACTATGGTATTCGTATAGCGAATCCGGGGGAGGGGAAATCTATCTTCTACTCTGTAAAAACGTTGGCTGACTACATCACGGCAAACCGCACGAAATGAGAATAGGCGTCACAGGTATCGGTTGCGTGTCGGGGATCGGCATGAATGTGGAGGAACATCTTTGCGCTTTCCGCGAGGGGCGGAATGGGCTGGGACCTGTCACGCTCTTTCCTACCTCGCGTAAGGAACCTGTATCCGAAGTAAAACGGACGAATGAGGAACTGAAGCAGGCACTCGGTATTCCGGTATCCGCCGAATTATCTCGTACCGCTTTATTGGGGATGACGGCCGCCTTCGAGGCATTGGCCGACTCCGGGCTGGACTTGTCCGATCCGCATAATGGATTACGTATCGGCCTGATCTCTTCCACCTCTACCGGGGGAATGGACCTGACGGAGTCTTTTTACCCACTCTTCCGCGAGAATCCGGCACATGGACGGTTAAGATATGTCGCCTCGCACGATGCCGGCGACAGTACGGAACGGATCGCCTCTTTCTTGGGAATTACCGGGTTCCGGACAACGGTCAGTACGGCCTGTTCGTCTGCCGCCAACGCAATTATGCTCGGAGCCCGGATGATCCGGCAGGGAATGCTCGATGTGGTGATTGCCGGCGGGACGGATGCCTTGTGTAAGTTCACCTTAAATGGTTTCGCCTCCCTGATGATCCTGGACAAGGAACCTTGCCGCCCTTTCGATAGCTCGCGTGCCGGGTTGAATCTGGGGGAAGGTGCCGGTTACCTGGTACTTCAATCGGAAGCGACCCTTGCCAATCCTCCCTATTGCCTGTTGTCCGGCTATGCGAATGCCAACGATGCTTTTCACCAGACGGCTTCTTCCGACGAAGGCACCGGTGCTTTCCTTGCCATGAAAGGTGCCCTGGATAAAGCGGGGGTGCGACCGGAGGAGGTAGACTATATCAATGCCCACGGAACAGGGACTCCGAATAATGATGCTTCTGAAAGCCGGGCTATTCTTCGCCTTTTCGAAGGCCGGATACCGCCGTTCAGTTCTACGAAAACATATACCGGCCATACATTGGGTGCCGCCGGTGGGATTGAGGCTGTATTCAGTGTGCTTTCCCTGAAACACGGTATTCTTTATCCGAACCTGAATTTCTCCGCTCCGGTAGAGGAAACAGGATTGATCCCTGTTACCCGTTATCAGGAAGGATTGACTCTTCGCTCTGTATTATCTAACTCTTTTGGTTTCGGAGGGAACAATGCTTCCCTGCTTTTCCAGCAATTCGATCGATAAGCTATGTTTACAAAGCCGGTTTATATAGAAAAAACAGCAGCTTCTTTTGAACGGACAACCGACGGTTGCCTGCTTAGGGAACCAGACTACAAGCTCCTGATCCCCAATGCAACCCTTCGCCGCCGTATGAGTCGTATGGTTCGTATGGGGGTGGCTACCGGATTACAATGTATCGGGGAAACGGCTGTTCCTGTGGATGCGATCCTGACCGCCACAGGGCTGGGATGTCTGGCCGATACGGAGAAGTTTATGAATACGATACTGGAGCATAACGAGGAACTGCTTACTCCCACGGCATTTATCCAGTCTACCTTTAATACGATCGGGGCACAGATCGCTCTGCTTACCGGCAATCATAGCTATAATACGACTTACGTACATCGTGCCTTTTCTTTGGAAAGTGCTTTGTTGGATGCGGCTTTACTTTTGCAGGAAGGGGAAGCTTCGTCTGTTCTGGTCGGAGCCGTCGATGAAATGACGTCGGCCTTGGAGGCCATTCTCGGCCGTCTGGGTTTTTGGAAGAAGGCAAAACCGGGCGAAGGAGCGGCTTTTTTCCTATTGTCGGGAAATCCGTCATCGGAATGTATGGCGGAGCTTCGGGATATAGAGTTGTTCAGTGGCTCTTTCACGAAGGAAGAGATTGATAAGCGCATGGAGGCTTTTCTACTTCGGAATGGGGCTACGGATGCCTGTGTGGTCTTGCCTGATGAGTATAAACGTTACTGCGGAGAGTTCCCGACAGCCATGTCATTTGCTCTGTGGTATGCCTGTACCCGGATGCAGGAGGCCGGTTCTCCCGGTTCTGTTTTGTTGTATAATTCTTTCCTGGACAATCATTCGTTTTTATTAATAAAGAAAGGGTAATATATGGGATGGCTGCTATTGATAGTCGTATTGGTTTGTGTCGGAGGTTATCTGTTTTATGCCTCTTACAGCATTCGTTCGGGAGTATATGTGAAAGCCTTGTGCAAGGGAGAAACCGATAAACGTGTGGTTTGCCTCACCTTCGACGACGGCCCTGACCCGAAACATACGCCGCAGGTGTTGGATGTTCTTAAGAAGTACCAGGCACCGGCCGCCTTTTTTTGTGTAGGGGAAAAAGTACTGGAAAACCAGGAACTCTTCAAGCGTATGGTAAAGGAAGGGTATTATATCGGAAACCATACTCACAAACACTCCTGGACGTTCCCGTTTCTTTCATTTAAGAAGATGTATGATGAAATATTGAAAGGTGAAGATGCCTTGTACACGTATGCAGACCCGTTATCTGCTTTCCGTCCTCCTTTTGGGGTAACAAATCCCACTATCGCCCGCGTGACGGATGAACTGGGTTATACAATAATCGGATGGAGCATTCGTTCTTTTGATACGCGGAGAGAATCTGAAGACAGGATATTCCGCCGTATCGTCAGGCAGATCGAACCGGGGGCTGTAATTTTGTTGCATGATCGCTTGCCCGGCTGTGCCTCTCTGGTGGCTCGTTTACTGGAATATTTAAAGACAATCGATTATGAGGTCATTCCACTCGATACAATGTTTTCTTTATCTTGTCCGTATGAAAAAGAGTATGATAATAAGTAGATATATATGCCTGTTGTTGCTTCTGGCCTTTTATTTGCCGATGACGGCTCAAAAGGATCTGAAACCGTTGGTTTCGACAGCTGAGTTCCAGGAACGGCTGAAGAAGGAAGCGGCTTCGCTCTCTTCTATTGAAAGTGATTTTACACAGGAGAAGTTTCTGGACGTTTTTAATGAGAAGATTCTCTCGAAGGGACGTTTCTATTATAAACAGGAGAATATGATCCGGATGGATTATACCTCACCGGTCGATTATCAGATTATTATCAATGGCCAAAAGCTAAAGATTGTATCCGAAGGGAAAAGCAATGTTGTCAACCTGGGTTCCAACCAGATGATGAATGAAATGAAAGGGATGCTGGCTGCCTGTATGGTTGGCGATCTGAGTAGTATGACATCGGCGTATAAGTTGGAATATTATGAGTCGCCTTCTCTTTATGTAGTTAAGATCCGTCCGGTTTCTAAAAGTGTACAGGCTTATATCTCGGAGATCGTTATCTCGATAGATAAGAAAAATATGGCTGTACAAACGCTGCGCCTGTCGGAGAATGCAAAAGATTATACCGAATATCATTTTACAAACCAGCAATATAATACACTGACCGGTGATGAAAAGTTTGTTATCCGTTAGTCTTTGTCTTTTACTGATCTGCTGTTCGTGCGCTCCCTCCATCACACGGGACTGCCGGAAAGGGGAAACGTTACTGATAGGAAAAGAACAGCTTCTTCCTATGGTGGATGCTTCTGCCGGGTTGTGTAAATACAATATGACAATCGATTTCATGCGGAAGCATTTCAGCGGGTTATTGTTAGTCAAGGAGACGGATCAGGGAACCTACCGTACGCTTTTCAGCACCCATTTCGGATTGAGCCTTTTCGATTTGGAAATCGGGAGGGACGGTTTGGTGGTACATCATTGTATTGAACCATTGAATAAAAAGAAGATGCTGGATCTGTTTTATCGTGACTTCTCGGTCCTCTTCGGTTTGAACATACAACCCGAAAATAAAGCGGTCGTTTATAGCTGTACAAAACCGCAAACAGATATTGTTTATAAATTGTTCCTGCCCGGCTTCCAAGGATATTATCGTGTGGACGATATAACAAACCGCATACAAGAGATCAAGCTCGGAGCCGGCCTTCGTAAAACAACTTTCCGTTCCCTACCCGACACCACCGGGATAGAAACGCTCCGTATCAGACATACGGGATTACGGCTTTCTATCGGTTTGGATGCCTTAAAGTAAAGAACCTTCTATCTTTGGAAAACCGTTGGCGGAATTAATATGCATCAAGATTAGAAAAAGGTAAGTCTCTTTCTGTCCTGGCGGGCTTGACCCGCCATCTCATCCTAATCACTGAAAAATGGTGTAGTATGAGGTCCCGGGTCAAGCCCGGGATGACAGAGCTGACGCTCTGATTGACTCATATTTGATAAAAAGTGGGTCTTTTTATGAGGCTTTGCCTCATGCCGCAGGCTCTCT
>ERZ812616.1549-NODE-1549-length-23872-cov-3.206323_pt1 | contig 23872 bp, 14 predicted proteins | sample MGYA00376249_ERZ812616 | MGnify/ENA primary metagenome ERZ812616 (study PRJEB26924, sample SAMEA4378265) | human gut metagenome | biome: human gut; feature: human-associated habitat; material: faeces | place: China | collected 2013 ...
AGATGGTGGATTGTAAGTATTATACTCAGTGTCCTGCTCGTTACGAGTTGCAGGACTACAAAAGAAAATACTTCCATGTCCCTCCGAGACAGTCTGGATTGGAACAGAAAGGTTTCCGTTACCCTCGCGACAATCCCGTCGAGTCTGGCGGAACTGACGGTCCCGGAGGACAGCCTCCGTAGCCTGCCCCCCAATGCGGCTTATACAGCTAAGTCCGGACAGGCTGGATTAAAACTGACCTACCAAGACGGCAATGTTCATGCCGTTGCCACATGCGACAGCCTGCAACAACAAGTCTTTATGCTGGAAGAAGAACTCCATCAGGCACGCGACCGGCTGGAGCAACAGGAAACGATAAAAGAACCGCCGGTATTTACATTTAAGTGCTATTTAACCGGCATTACAACAGGGATTATATCATTATTAATTTTTCAATATATACGAAGATGGAAGAGAAGAAAATACGATCCATAGGTCTGAAGGCTGCCTATTTTGGTGATGTTCCGGCAGATGGAGGAATGCCTGCCGATATGAAGCAAATGGCCAAGACGTTGAAGGGGACAGCCTCTTTTACAACAGAGGCTGATAGTGAGCAAGACTTTTACAGTGAGGAAGAACCGACCGTTCCGGAAGAAACCGTAACAACAGAATCCGGATTGAAGCAAATCAAGCTGAACCTGATGGAATGGACAAACGAGGTTTTGATTTCCTTGTTTGGTGGATCAGAGAAAAGTGCTGATGTTACAATCGATGGAAAGACTTATGCGGTAAAAAAGTACGTTGCACCTAAATCAATTGTTACGGTTGAAAAGAGTATCCGGGTACTATCACGCTATAATGTGGTGATAGATGTGCCTCGTGCAAAAGTAACGGCCCGTTTCGTCTGGAACCTGACGCAAACCGATATCGCCCAGATAGAAGTGACGGCGAAAGCCTTAGCCCCCAATGGTGAGCTAGACGGTCCATACGAAATTTACAAACTGGGTGAACCTAAAGCTGCATCCTGATGAATATAGTAGAAATGAATGCCGCCGATTCTTTATTGAACCGGCGGCTGAAAATAAATATTCCTGCCCCGTGGTTACTCCGTAAGTTAGGATTACCGACAATCCCGGTATTCATCAAACGCCCGGTTGCGCAGAACCTGCTTCGCATGGCAAGCCTGTTTTCACGGATGGATATCGACCTGAAAGAGTTGAAAGCCGGTGAATTGGGTACCCTTCTGGAATGCGTAGGTCGCAACACTGTCACGATGTCACGCATTATCGCACATGGCATGATACGGGGAAATATCTCCGCTTTCCTGTTCAACCGTCCGCTGGCGTTTTATCTCCGTTCCTATATGGATATGCGCGGCATGGCCGAACTGACAAAGATCATTGTGTTGATTTGCGGAGGTGAGGATTTCGTACCTATTATCACGTCGGTGAGCAGTTTAAGGCTGACAGAACCGACGGAGAGCCAAACAACAGAAAGCGGGAGTTAAAGGAGTATGAACCTCCCCATAGCCCGTTCGGACGTATCTACGGACTGATCTCGCAGGGTGGATTTACTTATGACGAGGTGATGAACAAAATTCCGTGGTGTGTCTTGATGATGATGGTTAGCGACCAGGGAAAATTGAAAGATAAGCCTCAGGAAGAAGAGGAAATCATTGATAACGAAGAAGAAGAGTTGGAATTTTTAGGACTGGCATAGAAATGAATACGGAACCGATTTATGTAACATTTGAGTTTAACGGGAATCTGGGTGAAGAAGTCAGCCGGGTGAAACTGGGTATCCAGGGATTACGCGACGAATCTGCCAATACCTACAAGCGTTTGCTGGCCGACAGCAACGAGGCCTTCAACGCCATGAGCGCCAATAACCGTAAGCTGGCCGTATCCATCCAGGAAGATATCAACTCTCTTCGCCAGTTAGCCGCCGCCCAGAAAGCGACAGATGATGCCTTTAAAAAAGGTAGCATGAGTGTTGCTGAATATACAGAAGCAAAAGCACGCCTGGCCGTTCAGGAGGCCGATCTGCGTCAGGGAATAGAAGATAACATAACAAAGCTGGATGAATCCATCCAGAAAGATCGTCAGGCGGTTGATGCCATTAATACCAAGCAGGAAGCTCTCGCAAAACTGGAAGATTCCTATCGTAAACTGTCCGGAGCTGAAAGAAACGGGCAGGAAGGGCAGCAAATGCTTGAACAGATACGCAGTCTTAAATCAGAACTGGGCGGACTGGACAAGGCCTATCAGGAAGCTACCGGTAGCGGTCAGAGCCTTTTGCAAACCTTCCAGTCTGCTCCCGGCCCAATCGGGCAAACAACTACTGCTATCGGCAAAATGACAAAAGCCGCCCTGACCTTTATTGCTACTCCTTTAGGTATGATACTAGCCGCTATTGCCGCTGCATTAGCCGCCGTAACTTCCTGGTTCCGTCGTACGGAAGAGGGCGAAAATGCACTTGCTGTGGCTTCAGCGGCATTCGGTCAGGTGTTGGATAGTCTTTTGGATGTGGTTGATAAGGTTGGAGAATGGTTATATAAAGCCTTTACTAATCCTAAAGAGGCGTTATCCGACCTTTCTGAATTTATTAAAGGTCAGTTCATGAACCGTCTTAGTGCTATTTCAAAGATGGGGAGTGCTATTGTAAAGATATTTTCGGAGGACTGGAAACAAGGGTTTCAAGAGTTTAGTGACGCTTTTCTGCAATTTGAAACAGGGATTGAAGATGTTAGTAAAAAATCTTCTGCCTGGATGGAAGAAACCATAAAGAAAATGAAAAGGCAGGGAGAGATAAAGAAGGAACTACTTAAAATTCAAGATGAAGAAAGACAGTTAAGTATTGAAGCGGCTAACGATGAAATTAAGAAGTTAAAGCTTCAGGAAAAGGCGAGGGATTTAAATCTGTCTGAAAAAGAGAGACTAGAAGCCTTGGAAGAAAGTAATAAAATCATCGAAAAGACTACTGAAAAGGGGGTTGCACTGGCTAAACGGAAAATGGAATTAACAAAAGAAATGCATACCCTATCCAACTCTAATCGTGCCGCCAATGATGAAGATGCTCGTTTAGAAGTAGAATATTTAAATAAAAAGTCTGCCGGTCTCCGCGAACAAATCTCCCTGATTCGTCTTCGGAACGGTATAACCGGTCGAATGAATACGGAAGGGAATGAACTTAATGCCATAAAAGCCGAAACCGCAATGCGTTCGCTGGAAATCAAACGCCAACAGGACGACCTGAAGCGTCTTGAAGTGGAAGCCGAACTGGATATCCGCCAGGCGCGTATCAATGCGATGGAAGAAGGTTCGCGCAAGGAACTGGAACAAATCAACTTAAACTATGATAAGGCATACGCTACCAATGTACGCCGTGCTTCCGAAATGGTCAAGGCACGCCAGGAACTAGAGCGTAAAGTCTGGGAAAATGAGAATCCTTCCTGGAAGAAAAAAGGGATGGAGTTTGCACCTACAACCAAAGGAGTGGATGACTTGTCGGTAAACGAACAGGCACGCCTGTTATCATACGACATGACCGCAAAGGATGTTCGTCGGAATGAGCTGGTAAAGTATCAGAAAGACCTGCTGGAGAAATATCAGGACTATACCGATCGCCGTTTAGCTATTGAGAAACGATACAATGATGATATCGAAGCTCTCCAGGCAGAACGCCGGAAGGCTGAAGAGGCCGGGGAGAAAGAAAAAGCAGATCAGTTAACCCGTTCCATTGCCAAGGCAACAAAGGATAAGGGTAAAGAATTGATGTCCGTCGATTTGGATCAGTTAAAAGAATCGCCTGAATATGTGCGGGCCTTCGAAAACCTGAAGCGTACCTCCAGCGAGACATTGCAGTCGCTCCTTTCCCAGTTTGAAAGTGCCAAAGAAGAAGCGGCACGGGTATTGTCGCCCGATCAACTCCGGGAATATACCACCACGATCCAAAACATCATGGATGAACTGGATCAGCGAAATCCTTTTCAGTCTTTGATAGACAAAAAGGAAGAATTGGCCGCTGCCGAACAGGAAATGGCGGAAGCACAGGCCGCATTGGATAAGGCTCGCACTGACGCGGAAGCAGTCAGGAACGGTGCCCAGATACAATCGGGTGGCCGGATCACCGGAGTAGATAAAAAGACAGGTACCATCAGTTCTGAAAAGGTATACCTCTCTGAAGAGGAAGCACTTAAAAAAGTAAAGGATGCGACCGACAAGTATAATAAGGCGAAAGATAAGGTTAATGATAAGAATGCCAAGGTCAAAGATTCTGAAAAAGAGGTAGAAGAACAGATTAGTGATTTAGCTCAGTCTATCTCTGAAGTTGGTAACGCCATTGGCGGTACGGCAGGAGAAATTATCACGCTTATCGGTGATGTAGGGACATTTGCAATGACAGCTATGTCTGGTATTAAAACAGCCGCCGTAACTACGTCTGAATCCATTAGCATGATTGAAAAAGCATCTGTGATCCTTATGGTCATCAGTGCGGCTATTCAATTGGCAATGAAAATAGCTTCTTTTTTCGGCCCGAAAGACCAGGAACAATACGAAAAAATGAAGGGTAACTATGAGAACCTGGTTAAGATTTGGGATAAATTGATCGACCGGAAAAAAGAATATATCTCTATCAATACTGGTGATGATGCAGTACAGGCAGGAAAGGAAGCTCTTGAAATACTACGGAAACAGGAAGAAGCAACAAAAAAGTTGGCACTAGCTCGATTGAAGGTACAAAACGGAGGGCATTCGATTGAGTATCGACAATGGAAGGGTTCGTATAAGTTTGATGGACAGAATTGGAAGGATATTGCCGGTGAGATAGAACAACACACGGGAAAAGCATTCCGGAGCATGCGCGACCTGGTAGAGATGTCGGCGGACGATCTGGAATGGATTATGGGTAATTATTCCGGTTTCTGGGCAAACCTGGATGGTGACTTCAGGGAGTACCTGGAGAAGCTAATGGAGTATAAAGAACAAGTTGAAGATATCGATCAAACCGTGAACGAAGCGGTAACACAGACCTCGTTTGACAGTATGCGCGAAAACTTTTTCGATGCACTGATGGACATGGATAGTTCTGCTGAAGACTTCGCTGATAACATGGAACAATACATGCAGAAAGCGATCCTGAACGGTATGGTGGTCGATAAGTTTGATGAACAGCTGAAAGACTGGTACAAAGATTGGGTTGCCAAGAGCGAAGGCGGTTTAACTGATCAGGAATATGCCCAATTGAAAGACTCTTATAATCAAATTGTCAATAATGCCCTGGATGAGCGCAATAACCTGAAAGATTTATTCGGGTGGAAATCTGAAGATTCAAGAGAAGCAACAGCGAAGGGGGTTAGTTCGATGTCGCAGGATAGTGCTGATCAGTTGAACGGTAATTTTAATGCCATGCTGATATATCTGGATAAAACCAGTACAGGGATTACAAGCATAAATACTTTGCTGGCACAGGGGCTGGATACGCTTAATCGGATCGCTAATAATACAGATCGTCTGGAACAGATAGAGAAATCTACTGTAGCGATGCAAAAGAACTTACAGAGTATTGTAAACAAAGGCTTATTGATGCGAAAACAATGAGGAACAACTGTTACATAGACGGAATCAGCACCTGGGAAAAGTTTGGAGTCTGGGTGACAAAGGGAGGCTACAGCGATCTGTTGGCTTTCCCCGCTTTGGTCGATCCCGACAAAAACGACTGGCCGGAGGCGGATGGTATCGAGGTCGATCTGTCTGATCCCAAAATACAACCGAAGGAAATCACGATTTCGTTTCTGGCAAGTAATCCTTCTATCGATGTTTCGGACTTCATATTCTTTATCAGTAAGCCGGGTTATCATACCCTGCGTGTTCCTATATTGAACCGGGAATGGCGGTTGCGTTTATTGACACAAGTACAACATAAAGTATATGCTAATGCATGCGAATTTTCTCTGAAGTTTGTGGAAGATATACCGGTGCGTCCGGCTGTTACTCTTCCTGATCCGGGGGTATCAGTTTATGACAGTGGGTATAAGTTGGATAATGTATCCTTTGCGAATTATGGAATTATGGTCGATGTTGCCAAAGACGACCTGATGAAGTCGCCACAGGTAAAAAAGGCATTGAACCGAAAGATCAGTACTGTTGACGGTCAGATATATGATGCCGACCATCTTGTTTTCAGTAGTAAAGATGTATCGTTTAAATGCCATTTTAAAGCTGCAACAATCGAAAAATTCTGGCAATGTTATGACGCTTTCTTCGGCGACCTGATACAACCGGAAGAACGGCTATTGTATTGGGACTACACCGGTGAAGAATACCCCTGTTATTACAAAAAGTCTTCAGGGTTCCGGATTATCTCGATGTCTGGTCTGGTGGTGGTGGAATTTAATCTGACACTGGTATTTACTGTGTTCCGGATTGGTGAAACAGAATACTTACTGGCTACGGAAGACGGATTTTATATAGAAACAGAAGATGGATTTTTAATAGACTTAAATTATGGGGGATAAAAAGAAAAAAATATCAGGTCTGCCACTTGCACAATCGCTTGTGGGTTTGTTCACGATCGGTGTTGATGCTGCAAACGACAGCGTCCGTGTCAGTCTCGAATGGCTGAAAACAGCTTATGACAACGTAACGGCTGCGATCTCCAACGCCAACCGGGCTACGGAATCAGCGAACACCGCTGCCGGCAAAGCCGACAAAGCGGCATCAGATGCGGGGTCTGCGATGGTTCAGATTTCCCAAGAGGCGAGTGCTGCGATCAAGGCTGCTTCCGATGCCGCTGGTAACGCTCAGGATGCTGCGGATAATGTGCAAGACGGAGTGGACGGGAAAACGCCTATCCTCGAATCTGTCAGTGTACAATCCGGTGTAACACCTTCCGGTAGCTTTTCTCAGAACGGCGCTGATATTGCCGGTAATCCTAAATACGCCCTGAGACTCACTGTCCCGAAAGGTGATGATGGTAAAGAGCCGGTTATCGAGATTGGTACGGTGACAACAGGAGAGCCAGGCACGGAGGCTTCGGCAACGTTAACCCCTAACGGTCAGACAACAGAGGGTAATCCGAAATACATCCTTTCTCTAACCTTACCGCGTGGTGAAAAGGGTTTTCCAGGCGAGGGAACGGGTAATATGTTGACTGATGCGACAGGGGTATTATTCGGTAAGCAATATTTGTTGCAGCCTGTTTCAAATGATAGTGCAGAGGTCAAAATGATAGAATACATTGCACCCACGATCTCGGAACAGGTACAACCAGACTGGAGCGCAACGGAAGGCAAAGGCTCGATCCTTAACAAACCGGGTGATGCAACTGCCGAATCTGCGGGCCTTATGACTTCAGAACAGTTTCAAAAACTGGAAAAATTGAACCCATCCTATCTTTCTAACGCGGTTACAGGGAAGAAGGTAGAGTATACCGACGCCGGGAAACTGTTGTTTGAAGGAAAGGAGACGTTTGCAGTTAATGCTGACGGTGAACTGACACTAGATGGCAAGAAGATGAGCGAATTGGGAGGGGGGGATGCAAATGTCATTAACATTCCGCCTGACATAATGAGGTTATCTTCAGACTCTACTAGTGATGTAATTTTTAAAATATGGGGTGGACAGCAACTATTGTTAGAAATAGTAAAAAACTTTAATAAATCTACGGTTTATACTATTAACACTATTGAAGATAGTTACATGATGTTATTATACCCTATAGTGGAAATTCAATATGAAGATGATTTTAATTACATGATCAGTGTTCATATACAAATACAAGAAAATGATATAGGTATAACTACTGAAGTCTTAGAGGGGATAGCATCTGCTAATGTCTTAAGAGTTGGAAATGTAATTAATACATCTGTTGGAAACACAACTGCGGATAGGATATATTTATCCTATGGGGGTGATAACGGATTAGATAATAGTGATCTTGTATGGAATAACAATGAAAGGTATGATGATGAAACTGGCGAAGGGTCTAGGCACTTGGCTTATGGGGGATCAAAAAGTATAAGGTTAACAAATCAAGGTGACGGCACAAAAGCCCTCATGGACGACGGCACATATAAAGTAGTAGGAGGCGATTACACCCTTCCTGCCGCTACCTCTGCCGCACTAGGAGGCATCAAGGTTGGCTACACAGCTGCCGAAAAGAATTACCCTGTTCAGCTCGACGGAAGCGACAAGGCTTACGTTAATGTCCCCTGGACGGATACAACTTACTCTCCGGCAACGCAATCAGCAAACGGATTGATGTCATTTGGCGATAAGAAAAAGCTAGATCGTATAGGCTCATACACTGCTGCAACGACAGTAGCAAATCTTGATGCAAATTACGAAAATATTGAAATAAGTAATTTGTCTGCAAATGCGTCTTTGTCGGTTAATTTGACAGGAACTGCGTACGATACCTGGTCGATATATGTAGCTATATATTGCTCTTCGGCAAGGACGATAACAATCCCTACAAGCGGCAATTACATCAGTATGATTGGATCAAGTTTAACTTGTCCTGCCGGCAAATGGACTGAATTACACTTGAAATGCTTAGGAGGAAAATGGAGAATTGCAAAACTTGAACAAGAATAGGAGACGTTATGAGTATAAGAAGGTTTATGGGACATAAGAAAAAAGATGTTTGTGAAATAATAACATCTTCTAAAACATGGGTAGTACCCGCCGGCGTTACCAAAGTGGATTTATTCCTCGTTGGCGGTGGTAGTAATGGCGGTGGGGGGACATGTTGTAATGGAGGCGGATATGGTGGTAGAGGTGGCGAAGTGAAAACTTATACAAATATACCTGTAACCCCCGGAGCAAGTATACCTATACATATTTGCATGGAAAATAAAAAGGATAAGACTTATTTCCAATCATCTTCAAGCTACTACGCTCAGGGTTATTATAATAATTATTTTCATTCGGGTAATGGTAATAATGGAGTTGGGTGCACTTTCCCCGGTTTACCCCTATATTATTCATACAGAATGGGGGCAGGTGGAGGTGCGGGATCAGGAAATACGCAATCTGGATGTTATTATGGTGGAATTAAAGGTGGTGGCAACGGTGCTATCGGATTAGGGGGAGTATGTCCCGGCGATTCTCCGTTAGGAGATGATGCTTCTTATTATGGTGGTGGAGGAGGAGGTTCAGGAGAAAGTTGCGGCTCTGGCAATGAATCCACTAGAGGAGGATATGGATACCAAGGAATAGCAATAATACACTATATAAAATAAGATACAACATGAATACAGATTTCAATGAATACAAATATTGGTATATAAATAAAGATTCTGCGACAATCTATGTGGGGCTTAACGAAAAATTGGTTTCAGACTATCATCTGATCGGGGAAGGCTGGGACGATTACGAAAAAGGCGCATGGGTTTTGTTAAGTAAAGATCAGATATCTTTAAAAAATGATAACCCAGATGCATCTGTCCAAGAAGTTTTAAATATGCAATTAGAACTAGATTCGGAATCAGAGCCAGCTCCGGAGCCTAGCCCTGAAGATCTTTTTAAAAAAGCCGTATCAGAGAAGGTGTGCTCTATTCGTGAATTAGACAATGCCAGCAACGTTTTTTATGTAAAACAGGGAGAGAATAAAATAGCTCTGTGGTTAGATAAGAATACGCGAAACAGTATTCTTAACGTAACTCTCCCGGCTGAAAGGGCAAAAGGGAAAACAAGTACAACCTTGTGGAATGAAGGTAATTATATGAACAATATCGCCCCAATACCTCTAACTGTTCCGATTGAATGGATGGAGGAAAAGCTGCTTGAATTGGAATTGTATGCGAAAGAAACATATGATATAAAAAATGAAAATTTTGCGGCGTTGTTTAATTGCACCTCTATCGAAGAAGTAAAAAATCTTGATATTATGTCCAAATACCCCAAGCCGCGAGTGTTTGAATTAGCTCAAAACGCATAAGATATGAAACAATTTAGCAACCAGGCTTCGGCCCATAAAACTTAAAAGTATGATGACATTAGTAATTATTTCGATCTTGATCATCGCAAGCTATACAGGAGCGGTATGCATTAAAACAAAGGGTATCCCTTATTCGATCAGTGCGACATACTATGCGCTTGATCACAAACTGATCTTCGGAGCCTGCATGACGTTAACAGCATTGTTCCTGTTCCCGGTTGCCTGGGAACTGAGTACGACATTTACGATGCGGTTGTTGGCTATTGCTGCTTGTACCGGTTTGATTGGTGTAGGACTTGCTCCTGATTTCAAAGATAAATGGACGAATAAGATACATTGCGGATCAGCGGCATTAACGCTGATCAGTTCACAACTGTGGGTTGCTTGTACGTTATGGATATTATTGGTTCCGATATGGGGATTATTCATTATATACACATTGATATATATGTATAAACATCCTGCACCAAACTTGTACAAATGCTTTGTATCTAGTAGACCTATGTTTTGGTGTGAAATAGCCTCCCTTATCACATTTTTTGCAACAATAATGATTAGACTATGATTATATACAGCAAAACAGGATCAATAATCCTTGATATAAAGGTAGACGATACCAGTTATCGCTACCGGGCTATCCGACAAGGTGATAAAGTTTATCTTTATTTCTCTCTGACCGAACATGTAGAGATACCTACATTCAGTTACATAGATTTCCAGGGACAGCGTTATACGCTTTGGAAACCTGAGAACCTGACTAAACACGGTGAACGCAACTTGGAATACGTTATCGAGTTCGGAGGATGGTGGGAACTCCTGAACAGGACAAAATACAAGTTCTTGTCAGGGAGACCTCATAAATTGAAGTTTCCACTTACAGCCAAGCCACGTGTGTTTTTACAACTATTGGTAGACAATCTGAATCTTCACGATTCCGGCTGGACTTTGGGTTCATGCATTGATGCAGCGGAAAAGGCTTTAGCATTCAGTCACGAGACTGGTATGGAAGTCATTAACCGGTTCGCAGACGAATGGAATACGGAATTTGAATTCATTAATAAAACAATCAATTTCGGAAAAGTAGAACGCTTTAAAGATGATCCGCTTCCTCTTTCCTACGGTAAGGGTAACGGATTTAAGACAGGCGTTGCCCGTCAAAATCAAGGCGAAAAGGCTCCGGTAACAATATTATATGTACAAGGCGGAGATCGAAATATTGATAGCTCAAAATATGGAAGCACTTCTTTACTTTTACCTAAAGGCCAGGATTTAGAATATCAGGGACGACATTATAAGACAGATGCTGACGGTATGTTTATTATGCGTGCGGATCGTGAGTTATCCATTTACAATGAAGACAGCTACGATGCATCCAATATTTATCCCTCACGAGTAGGTACAATTAGCGAAGTGATTACAGTCAATAAGGATAAAAATTTATATGACATCAAAGACGGCACGATCCCTGCCTCACTTGATTATAGCAAGTGTCGCATAGCTGGAGAAGCAACAATTATCTTTCAATCTGGTATCATGGCTGGCAAGGAATTTGACCTGGAACAGACAGACAAGGAGCTGACAGGTTATATCCATTCGGAGCGTCGATTCAAAATTGTTCCGCAGGAAATAGACGGTTCCATCATGCCCAATGATACGTTTAAGCCTGCTGCTGGTGACAAGTATGCTATATTTAATATATCCCTTCCTGATGCCTATGTATGTGATAATGTAACAAAAACAGGGGCTAGTTGGGACATGTTTCGCGAAGCCGTTCAGTATATGTATGAAAACGAAGAAGAGAACTTCACATTTAAAGGCGAACTGGACGGGATATGGGCCAAAAAGCATTGGCTGGAAATAGGAGGCAAACTCCAACCGGGTAGTTATATTCTGTTTAGTGATAAGCAATTTCAGCCAGACGGGCTATCTATCCGTATCACGGGCATAAAAGACTACATCAACAACCCCCATTCTCCAGAACTGGAGCTGTCAAATACACCCGTAGCAGGCTTTGTTTCCTCTGAACTGGGTAAGATTGATGGCAACGAAGTCAAAGACGAAGGACGACACAACGATGCTTTGTCATTCACTAAACGTCGATGGCGTGATGCAGTCGAGGGGTTATCGATGCTTGAAGATGCAATATCCGGTTTCAGTGCTTCCATCAACCCGATCACAATCCAAACGATGGCAATGTTAGTAGGTGATGAAAGTCTTCAATTTCGCTTTGTCAATAGTAAAACAAGCCCGGCTGAAATTTTTCCGGACTTCAAATATAATCAGCAAACAAAAGTATTTACTATTCCTGCCACGATCCTACAGCATATGACACTGGGGGTAACGAAAATGTCCTCATCTCATACGGCCACTGAGTATAAGTATTGGAATATGTCAGCTTATGTTTCGCCCCCTTTAGATGATGTGGCTGCCATGTATCTATATTCCAAGTGTAGTAAATCCGGCACGATTGGTACATTTATCCTCAGTAAAACGCCCTATAAGATGGACCCGGGGGATGGATATTATTACTTCCTGACCGGGGCATTATCAAGCGAATATGAAACAGAGCGTAGTTTTGTTACCGTTTACGGATTTACAGAGATTTTGCCGGGACGTATCACTGTAGGAATGATTGTCAGCCCGGACGGGCAGACTTATTTTAATGTTGCACAGGGAGAAATTGGAGGTAAAATGATATTCAAAGCAGGTAGCTCTGGTTATAATAATATTACAGATAAACCGGACCTTTCAATCTTTGGTACGATTGCCATGCTAAACAGTGTCAAAGGTGATTTACAGAACCAATTGGACGGTAAAATCGAGACTTATTATGGGACTACAAACCCTTGGAATGCCTGGCCATCTGGGACAGAACCTCAGCATGTCGGAGATTTGTGGTATAATACAAGTACAAAAATCTTGCAGCATTATGTTGGTCCATCGTCTAATATATGGGCGAAGATAGAAGATGCAGACGCTATTGCAGCAGCAGCTGCTGCTGCTACAGCAAAGGATACGGCAGATGGAAAACGAAGGGTATTCCTTTCAACACCTTATCCTCCCTATGATTCTGGCGATTTATGGGCACAATCCGGTAAATTATTTCGTTGTACGCTAGGGCGGTCGTCAGGGTCATATGTTAAGACTGATTGGTCAGAAACAGCTGATAGTACAAAAACTGCAATAGACGGAGGTATCGTTACTTCTGGGACTGTCAGACTGGCTGGTGATGATTCCACAATAAAAGCAGGGGTAACTGGCGCTGGAACGGCTGATACAAGCGTTCGTTTCTGGGCTGGAGCGGATGAAGCAAATAAAGGTACAGCTCCTTATCGCGTATTGCAAAACGGGAAGGTTATTTCAACAATCGGAGAATTTTTAAATGGATGCAAAATAGGTTTACTTGAAGTCTTTGGTAATTTCCTAAGATACATTGGGTCTAAGCAGACTCTTGCTCTAGGCTTAGATGTTTTACCTAGTACCTCAGGTTTCAGGAATATGTTTTATCTGCAAGACACTGATACCAGCATTGACGCAAAACGTATTATATATATTGACAGTACATCACCGGCATATAATAATACATTTGATCCACTCCAAAATATTGCGATATGGGTCAATCGGGGTGGTTTAAGGATAGCTCCTAATAATATAATAGATATACCGGGACCATTATTTTCTGGTACTGTCTGGGATCAGGAAGGCTCGACATCTTTGAATTCAAGCCAATGGGGAAGAGGTGGACGAAAGGGGTTGAAGAAGGAATACGCTTTTGCCGTTTCTCGAAGTTCTTCATTGATTTACACCATAACGCATAATCTTGGACATACGAAATACCAACCAGTCATAACACCTTGGCGAGGAGAATGGCAAACATGGAATAAACTACATCCTATCTTATTAGATATCAAAAGCGATTATTTCACCTTTGCTTTTATAGACTCAGGCACCGCAAATGACAGGAAAATTTCCGGGTTCAGCGTTGTCGTATTTGGAGAAAATTCATAAAAAAATATTGGTGTTTAAATAGGCTTCAAGTTATGTTTAAATGCCAATATTTTTTTATACTTTTCGTTCTTAGAAATTGTACTAGTGGTTTTGCCAATTATAGATCTACCCGTTAATAAGGGAGGAGCTACCTGTTAAGTCCTGACTCACTATTCCTACCCTGTACACCCTAGCCGATTACGCTGTACGCCCTGCGTGGCTACCCTCTACACCCTGGCTGACTACCCTGTACAGGGTAGTTTTACTGAGTAACGACTTTTGTATTAGTTTCTCCCGACTTAACAGGTAGTTGCCTGGCTATTAACAGATAAACTTTCCCTGCAATACTGGTGACAGATGGCAGATGCAGTTGCAGATAAAAAGAAACGTCTGCCATATTTTACTACCTGTAAACCTGCTTGTTACATCGCGATGTGACAGATAACAGATACTTTTTAAAAACTTTGTGTATTATATGACAGATGACAAACGCCATTGCAAATAAAAAAAGTATTTGTCATGCCTTTATCCCTTGAGCGATTGTGTGTTACATCGGGATATTGCAAATGACAAATACTTTTCTGAAACTTTATGTAGAAAGCGTTTATTTTATGATGGCCAGGTTGACCTGTGGGGTACGGATACCCGGCTTTAATTCGCCGTTGACGATGATGAGACTGTCGCCTTTGAGTATGGCTCCTGCTCCGGCACGGGCTAATGGTTCGTAATCGCCCAGATCGGTCCATTCTTTAGTGAACGTGTTGTATTGCAACAAAGCCGTGTTGAATTTGTACCATTCCACCGGATGGTGCATATAAACTTTGCCTTCTTCCTGTAACGTATTGACCAAAGTTGTGTCTCCTTGGGCTTCGGCAGCCTCAATCAGCTTCGGACGGTTGACGGCGGCAAGGAAACGGTCGTAGTTGACACCACCCATCAGCAGGATTGAACTGTCGCTATAATAGACTGCACAACCTCCGGTGAAGGTGCGATGTTTTCCATCTTTGAATAAAGGCAGTTCTGCTTCCGTTCTCCACGTTTTTGTTGCCGGATGGTACGAGAGCATATCGTGAGGTACGATCGCTTCCGTATCGTTCTGAATGGGCTGGAAACCTCCGGCCAGATAGATACGTACACCGTCTGCTGACTTTTGGGCTGCTAAAACAGACTGGACGCGGGCGGCTCCCGGGAAGTCGGGCAGGTTTACCCAATTGCTTCCTGCTGTTAAGTCCATGGAGAGGAAACTATTGCATGGAAGCGTATTTTTGTTTCCTCCGGCCACATACACCGTGTGGTCTGTATAGGTTGCAGAAAGATTGTCCATCGGTGCCGGAAGAGATGGCAGTGTGTTGATTTCCGCCTTTTCATCGGTAGTATTCCAGGATAACAGGCATACATCCGGAAAGAATGTGTCGCTATTGTTTCCTCCGATGCAGATAATACCATCGGGAGTAGTAACTGTTGCGCCGTATGCTACAGGGAAAGGAAGATTGCCCGCTTTTTTCCATCCGCTGGCCGGATTGGAAAGATTGAGGGCGAATATGTCGCTGTAGTATTTTTTTGTACCGCCTTCTGTGACAGGTTTGTCGGGGAAGTTGCAACCACCGGCTACCAGTAACATTCCGTTGCTGATGCCGGTAAACGGAGCCGAAACTCCCAGTGATGCTGTGTCTGCCATTCCCGGCAGGTTGGGTAATTTATTCCAGTTGATCATGATGTTTGCTGTTTTTTCAGATGTAGAATGGTTACATCCTGCCAATGAAAAGAGCAGCAGGATCAACCATCCGGTTATTATTGATTTGTCGTACATCTTGTTATTACTATAAAGTTACTCTTGGGATCTGAATGTGGAAGCCGGAAGTTCGTCCCCGTTCACCAGATTGGCACGGGTGAAAGGCTGCCATCCGTAGCGGACTAATTGGGGACGGGCGATCTTATCGCTCCGGACTTTGACCTTTCCATCGACAATTTCAGCCTCTGCCGGAACAAATAACCCGTCGTACTCAGCTATTTCAAAGGTCCGTATCGGCTGTCCGTCGGAAGTATGCAAGCCCTCCGCATAATCAAAGGTGATATAGGCGGCATCGTCCTTGAACTCAACCGAACGGAAGAGCGGGCCTGACGGAGTGAGCCGATGTCCGTAGGTTCGGTTTAAAGCCCAACGTGCGAGTCGCTCCCCTATTTCACGTTTGTATCTCGGGTGTACATTCAACGAATCTCCCCGGTCGCTGCTTACCGCCATGCCGCAATTGGGAATTTCCTGCATCATCTGGCGCTGGCTGTCACGGAACCAAGTCCAGCTCGGACGGTCGATACTCGACAGTTGAACATAGTAGAACGGTAGTTCCTCTTGCCAGTTCTCCCGCCAGCTATTCACCAGCAATGGGAACAGGCGTTCGTGTGTCTCCATATTCTGTGCATTCGATTCACCCTGATACCAGATGATTCCTCTGATCGGATATTGCTGTAACGGCTCGATGCCTGTTTCATACAGGTAACAGGGTTCGTACGGATGCCGTTGTTGTTTGTTGGTCGATTTCTTTATGTTGAGGGCGGCACGGCCACGCACCCAGTCCTGGATAAAATCGTTTTCTGTCCAGTTATACAGGATATCGGTGAAATCGAACTCCAATGTTTTCCGGTCTATCCATGCTTCGGTTCCCGAACCTCCGACAGCATTCAGTATGAGTCCGACCGGAACCTGCAGGCTGTCCGACAACATTCGTCCGAAGGAGAAAGCTACGGCGGAGAACTTATCGGCTGTCTGTTCGTTGCATACCGTCCACTGTGTGTCGCGGTAATATTGCAGTCGGTTGAGCGAATCCATTACCGATGCGTCCCATTCCACCGCATTCGTGAACCAGCGTGGCTCCATGTTGAAGAGACGTATTTGCGGTTGTTTACCGGCATATCCGGTCAATTCCTTACGCTGGCTGTCTATCAGTTCGTCTACCCGGAAAGCCATGTTCGACTGGCCGGAACAGAGCCATACTTCGCCGATTAAGACATTTTTGTAGACGATCTTTTGTGAATCGCCCGCTTTCTTTTTGCCCTTTTTATCGGAAGAAGCCTCTATCGTCAGCTCATAAGGACCTCCGGCCCGGAGCGGTTCGAGGGTAACAGACCATTTACCGTTCGGGGCTGTCACTGCTTCCTTTTTCTGGCCGGCTATTTGAACTGTTACCTTTTGACCGGCATTGGCAATACCGGTTACGGACAACGGCTTTTCCCGTTGCAGGACCATATTGTCTGAGTAAGTGACGGGCATTTGCAATCCTCCGTAATTACCGGTCAGTTCCCGGCAGATCGTCTTTGCCAGGATACCTGCCCCTTCAGCTGTCGGGTGCAGGGCATCGGGCAGGAGATCCGGACGCTTATAAAGTCCTGCCTGGAGATCGATCAATCCGGTATTTCCCAGGCTGGCTATCTCTTCGATCGTCGCCTGTTCCTGCCAGTACCAGTCGCGTGTACCCGACTTGAAACGCGGATGGCGATGAGAGATCGGTGTCATCCGGCAAATCCATATTTTACATGCCGGGTTTACTTTCCGGAACGATTCGATCAGGGAAAGATAATCCGCGACAAAGTTATCCCGGTAATTCGGCCAGTTGCGCGGATCGGTGTCGTTGAGTCCGAGATGGATGACAACCAGGTCTCCGGCAAAGTCGAGAGCGGCTTTATATTCTTCTTGTTCGCAGTACGGACGATGGCCTTTGTTCAGTAAGGTGGCACCGCTTTTTCCAAAGTTCATTACTTCGTAATCCTCTCCCAGCATACGCTGTAATTGTGCCGGATACGAGTTTACTTCCCGGTTGTCTATGCCTGCACCGTAGGTTACACTGTTACCTACACAAGCCACCTTGATCTTTTTCTGAGCATAGGCGGTCGTGCAGAGTAACAAGCATAGTAATAAAAGAGTTTTTTTCATTGTATGATGATCTGTTTATCTTTTCTTATCCGGCGAGTAGATCAGTCCGTCCACTGCTTTTTCTCCGTCCGGCGTAACGAGTGCGAAGGTGAACATCCACTTGACGAGCCGTACTTCCGGCAGACGAAATTCCCCTACAGGCAGTTTCATAAACACTTTGTTCCATCCCTTTTGCAGATGAACTTTCGTCGGTTCACGGCCTACACAGTTCTCGTTCCCCAGCGGAACTTCATTCGATTTCTCCTTGTGGGTAGCTGTCCATACAGGAGGCAGTATCTCTTCGTCGTTCAGCCATATACGGCTCCCTTTATAGTCCCATTGTCCCTGTGGCGGGGCGAGGTCCATTTCCGAGCGTCCGTAGTTTTGGAACTCGATCCAGGCACCGGCTTCCTGTTCTTTGGGAGAGTAAACCCAGGTCCAGGCATAAGCGGTATGGTTTTCCTGCGGATCTTTATAGAAGCAAGGAATTGTGTTGCCCCATACATGGCGCAGATAGATTCCGGCTCCTTCGGTGTCGTTGGTGCCGTAGGTCTTTCCTTCGTACGTATAACTGTCTTTCAATTCGGTTTCCGGAGGGAATATGCTACTCCTGTTTCCGTTATTCGGGAAAGCATCGGTGATGCGCCAGTGGATGCCTGTCTGTTTAACGTACGGGAACGGATAGCCTTTGAAATGATGTTCTTTATGCCAGAGCAGACGCTGTTCAAATTCTGCAAATGCTTTGTATTCCTCGCTGCTTTCCGGAGGCATATTCGTGCCGTATTTATCGAAGTATTCATAGCCGCCCCCTCTCCAGGAACGTTCGGCAATGGTCAGCATGTTCGGATACAGATAATTCTCGTTGATGATTTTCTCTTCCGGTTGTACCAGGCGGTCGTTCCAGACAGCCAGGATCACACCTGCCATATCGTCGCTGCCTTCGGTATGACGGTAGATATTGCTCATGAACAATCCGCGCAGATCGGCAAAAGTATCGAAATGGTTCAGATAATGGAAACGTGAGTCTATGGTGGGGATTCCTTCCTGTAGCTTACCCCGGTAACTCCACATATGGATCATGTCGATCTCTCCCGGCTGGTAGTGCCATCCCGGATTCCAGGAGATTACTTTTTTGCCTTTTGACCGTACGAAAGCAACCATTTCGGGAACGAATTGCGGGTTGGTGAATTTCACTTCGTCGGTTCCGATATGCAGGTACGGCACATCGAATGTCTCGCACACTTCTTTAATCAGCAGTTTCAGTATTTTCATGCCTTCCGGACTTTGCATGTCGTGGCGGAAGGTGCTGATGAAAGCGGCACTGTGTCCCGGCATATCAAATTCGGGAATGAGTAATACCTGATGCTGCTTACAGAACTCGACCAGTTCTTTGGCTTCTTCCAATGTGTAGTATTTGCCCGGCATACGAGTCGTATTGACACTGTCGTTGAGCATCGGGAAGATTTTACTTTCCAGGCGCCAGGACTGATTCTCCGTGAGGTGCCAGTGGAATACGTTGATCTTATATTGTGCCAGTTTGGCTATCTCGCGTTTCAGTTCTTCCATCGAGATATACGAACGGCCTACGTCCTGCATAAATCCGCGGATACGGAAAGCGGGCCAGTCTGTAATGGTGCATCCTGTGATATAGGATCTGCCACCCTTTTTCTCCGTCAGCTGGCGGAGCGTCTGGATAGCCCAATACACTCCCTGTTCAGTGGTTGCTTCGATGGAGATTCCCTGCGATGAAACCTGTAGTTTGTAGGCTTCCTCCGGATTTATTTTCGCTTCCGGAAAGTTGTCGGTAAGAGTTACCCGAAACACTTTCCTGCTGGCAGGATTTATGCCGATATTGCTTTCCTGCAGCCAGTCGGTAACCATTTGTTCGGTGTTGCCGTCCAGCGAGAGGGAAATCTCCTTACCGGAGAAGGTCTGTTTCATCCAATCCACCTGCTGCGGCCGGGGAAGTAAGTTCAGGCTACCGTCAGCATAGACCGCCGGTAGCCATAAACATAGTATAAATGTTATGAACAGTTTTTGCTTCATCCGTTTACTTAATAAGGTCAGTGATCCTGATCGCCTGGAAAGTCATGTGTGCAACACTCGACTCATAGAAGATACCGACTGTTTCCTTATCGATCATCGACAGGCAGGAATACCCCCATCCTTCAGCTTCATCCAACAATACCTGATGCTCTGCCGGCCAGGTCAGACCGCCGTCGAGACTGGCTTTGATCGTAATATGGTTACGTCCCTTTGTTGTGTTCGGGTTGGAGAACAATAATAGTTTCTTACCGGTGATATTGTCTTTAGCATCTACCTTGATGAGGCTGGCCATACATACCGATTCCTGAAGTACACTGCGATTGGATGGATGTTCCGTCCATGTCTTACCCAGGTCTTTGGTGATGGCTACTGCACGGCTACCGCCACGGTTGTCACGCATGTTCAGCATCAATACACCCGGTTCTACTTCTGCTACCTGTGCTTCGGTAGTATTGGTACGTGCCAGGTTGTGCAGATGCCATGTTTTACCACGGTCTTTACTGTACATCACACCTGCATTCGGTATGCGTGTTGCATCGATGAACTGGATAGGAAATACAAGAGTTCCGTCCTGCATGGTGATACCACGTCCCGGGCCTTGCAACAGGAAGTACCAGGAAGGATCTTTTACTTGTGAAGTGATATTGATCGGTTCGCTCCAGGTCTTGCCGTCATCTTCGCTCTTTACCAGCATTAATTGGGCGGTTTCATCGGGAGTCATGCCCGGCATGGAGTTCCACCAGGCACGTCCGTTACCCATGCCATGCGTCCAGGCGGCAACGATCCAGATCGTGTTTGTCTTTTCATCTACCAGGATGGAAGGATCGCCTACGCCGTTCTGTGCATGAGGCAAACCGCCGGTTTCACCGAAGGTCATGGCAACACGCATCGGTTCCCAGGTCTGTCCTTTGTCGGTACTGCGGCTTACACCTATGTCGACCATCTCCTGCAAGTCTACGCTGCTGTTGTAGCGGATATCATAAACACCCAGAAGAGTGCCGTTGTTTGTTGTCACCAGCCCTGGGATACGGAATGCTGCAGAACCGTCATCACCTCCCTGACGTACGCCTACACCTACACGACGGGGAGATTCTGCTTTGCCGCTCCAGGTGATTTCCATCGGTTTATTGTTGATGACTGCTTCCGGCAGTGTGAAAGACACTTTTGACAGCAGAGAGGTTTCCGGCTTCATCTCGATACTCACCCAGTAATAGTTTGTACCTTTTACCATCGGCTGTTTGGATGTCAGTGTAATGGTATTACCCGGAGCGGTTACTTCATCCTGTTTAACGGAATAGGACGGATTGGCTGCCTGGCTATTTCTTCGGGTAAATCCGGTTATGTAAGTGATTGGACTGAAATGAGTCCCTTCCCTTGAAGGTGCTTCGACTCCGCTATAGAACAACCGGACTGCTTTTATGTCGGATGTATTTGTTTCATTACCGAATTGAAGAGTCAGTTTATTTAAGACATCCCCTTTCTGTGCAGGAATACGCATTTCCAACAGCACATTGTCTGTACGATCGATCAGAATCGGGATTTGCTGCTCCCTGACATACAGGCTGTCTGCAGCAATGGCGGTTTGCACGATGAATAGAAGACAGAGATAAAAGATGCTTTTTTTCATGATTTTTGTTCTGTGAATTAGTTAATGCTGATTCCAAAGGTAATAAATTCAGGGCATGAATACGATTACCTTTGGAGCTTTTTATTGATATTCTTATTGTTAATCCGTCATATTTGCCACTTTCGGACGAAGGAAACATATCTGGATCAGCAAAGCAATGGCTACAAGACCTGCCAGCATGGCAAAATCATGTCCCAGATTTCCGGCATCCGTCGACCTGCCCAGTAGATCCGTGATGGCAGCTCCGGCAAATACTCCCGTCATGTTCATGATACCGTAAGCTGTGGCACGATAGCGGGGAGAAATGAACTGGCAAAGGATCGGCATGTTGTTTGCATCGAAGATACCGAAACCGACGCCGAAGCAAAGTCCGCCTCCTACAATCATCAGGAAGTTATGTCCGAAACCGAGCAATAATAGCGATGGAATGGTCAAAGCCAGTCCGATTGCTCCGGTATAGACACGACCGCGTACATTCGTTTGTATCCATCTGTCTGATAAGATACCACCTACGATAACGCCTATAAATGAAGACAGGGCGATTGTTATGGTTGATAACGGTCCTGCTTCTGACATGTCGATCGACAGGTTTTCGGAGAATAAGGTCGGCAGCCAGTTCTTTGTCGCCCATCCCGGTAGACTTGGTGTTGCGAAATAGAGCAGGATAATCCAGAAGGATATGTTTGTAAACAGCATTCCCATTCCTTTGAGGGCTCCTTTAACCGGATTCTCCACAGCAGCTCCTACTTCTTTTATCTTTTGAATGATATGGTCTTTTTTATCTTTCAGGAATAGGATCAGAACAGCGCTGTATACTATTCCGGCAATCCCAAACCAGTGGAAGGTCGTTTCCCAGGTAAAGGCACTTGCTACTGTTGCACCGAAACCACCTAAGGCCTGTCCGGTATAAAGACCGGTCATGTGGATACCTACGGCTAGTGAGCGGGTCTTTCCCTGGTGATAGTCGGTAATCAGTGACAATCCTGCCGGAATATATAATGCTTCGCTTACCCCCATCAAGGCACGCAGGCAATAAATCTGGTTGAAAGTAGTGCAATAGCCCATCATCAGCGTAACGAACGACCAGACGAACAAACTTCCAACGATCAACCATTTGCGGTTTACCCTGTCGGCAATCATACCTGCTACAGGACTCATGAATCCGTAAATCCAGAGGAATACGGCCATCAGGCGGCCGAAATTAGCCGCCGATTCCAGTTCGGTGATGTCGATCATCATCGCATCTTTCATGGTAGAGAGCATTTGGCGGTCCATGTAGTTTAGTAAAGCTACGCCCCACAACAGACCGACAACTACCCAGGGATAGATTTTCTTGTTACTCATATCGTTTATTTTGGAAAGGAAAACAAAGTTTTCTGAAAGCTGTTAATATTATTTTGAAAGAATTTCTTTGCAAAGCAGATTACATTTCAGAAGCATCCGGGGGATGTGGAACGGGCCTTTATACATATTGCCCTTAGCACGTTGAGAGAGTGTTCCGTCATAGTGGAAATAACCGTACCACTCACCGTATTCCCTGTCTGGGAAGCGGGCGTAAGTATATTCGTTGATCATTTTGTGCATTTCAAGATACTTGCTGTCACCGGTTGCTTCATACGCATACAGTGTGGCGATAATGGCTTCGCACTGAGGCCACCAGAATTTCATATCATGCCAGTATTCCTGTTGAGGCAGGTTTTTGCAGTCTCTGAAATAGGTAATGCCGCCATAGGTTTTATCCCATCCCCATTCCCAGGCCCAGTCGAGGATAGTCAGTCCCATCTGTTTCAGTTTCGGGTCCCAGTTCCTGTATTTGGCTTCTTCCAGAATGAACCAGGCTGTTTCGATGGAATGGCCAGGGTTGATTGTGCGTCCCGGGATCGAGTCGATGAATTCGCCGTTCGGGCCAACGGTTTCCAGAATGGTTTTGAATTCCGGTTTCATAAAGTCTCGACGGAGTTCGGCGATGGACTCGTCTATCTGTTTTGTAAGGATTTCATCGTCGATCGCTTCGCGGATGCGAGCAGCCGTATCGATCAGGATCATACAAATGGAATGTCCTTTGGCAACAAAGCCTTCACGGAACTTGGGTTCCAGTAATCCCGGTGTATTTTTATAATAAAGAACCTGCTTGAACAGTTTAACAGCTTTCTCTGCATAACTCTTATCACCCGAAGCGATCGCGTATTGAGCCATGGCAATGGCTGCAAATGTTTCGGAGAATACATATCTTCTTTTACGTACCGGGACACCGGTTGCTGTTACTTCATAAAACATACGTCCGTCTGTGTCAAAACAGTATTTCTCAATGAAGTCAATACCGTTTTTACAGGCCTGTAACCATTCTTCCCGTTTTTCAATGTTGTTGTAAGCGTACGCCAGTA
>ERZ812616.1557-NODE-1557-length-23795-cov-5.217650_pt1 | contig 23795 bp, 18 predicted proteins | sample MGYA00376249_ERZ812616 | MGnify/ENA primary metagenome ERZ812616 (study PRJEB26924, sample SAMEA4378265) | human gut metagenome | biome: human gut; feature: human-associated habitat; material: faeces | place: China | collected 2013 ...
CCTCCAGCGGCGTCGTTTCAATCACGTGTTCGGGATCCTGCTCCTGAGGCAACACCAAAAGCGCGTTGTCCCACACTGCCTTCAACGTTGCTTCGTTATGCTCACGAACGCTTCCTTCGACCTTGCCGGTCAATTCGATAGCCATATTTCACCGTCTCTTTTTGAAAAAATGGGCCGACCACACGGCCGACCCAAGCAAGTTAGAACATTAAAGTCACTGTGATCAACATCGTGACATAGCCGACCAAACACGGAATGGCCGTGCGCTTGACCATCGTCAGCGGATTGACCTTGGCAAAACCCGCCACAATGATGACGACGCCCGCCACCGGCGAAATCGCACGCAGCATTTCGCTTGCTGTATGCATCATCAGCATGATCGAAATGCCGTCGCTGTTGAGATGCGCAGCCACGTCCGGAATGATGTGCGCAAGGCTCGTGAAGGCTGCGACGCCGGAGCCTGTCAACACCGTCACCACGCCGATCACGGCCGACAGGAACACACCCGTACCGGTTTCGCCCAAACCGATGTGCTTGGCGCCTTCGATGAGCATGTTGACAATGCCGATGTTCTGAAGACCTGTGGCAAAGAATGCCGCCACAAAGATGAGGCCCACCGTGCTCGTGAGAATGCTGCCCATGCCTTTGAACATCGCAAAGCTCAGATCAAACGACTTTTTGGCGTCGCGACGTACGATCAGATCCACAAAGAAGGAAAGCACCCAGGCGATGAACATGGCCGTGGCCACATTGAGCGTAATGCTCTGGTACACCATCTTGTTGAAGATCAGCAGGAGCACGATCGGAATAATCGGCAGCACAGCATAGATGGCAGGAACGGTTTCCAGTACCTTGCGCTTTTCTTCAAGTTCCTGCAAGTCGGCTGTTTCACCTTTGATGTTGTCGTGCTTATCAAACCAATACTGAACCACCACGTGAGCAACAGCCATTGCCAGAATCGTGGGCACGGCCATCGGCAGCTGGTACTGCACCAAATACTGGATGGGATCGAGATGCACGAGCTCGGCCGCCATCACCGCCACACCCGAAGCAGGTGCATAACCGATTGCCAGCACACTTGCAACCACGGCTGCCGCTGCAAGGCTCGAGCAACCCACACGAATGATGAGCGGATAGACCGTCACGACCATCAGCATCGCTAGCCCTGCGGCCGACGTAATGATGAGTCCCAAGCAGTGCCCGAAGATAAAGACTGCCGCCAAAATCAGGTAGGGATTCTTAATAAGAGAGAGCGGCTTGGCGCAGACCGTCACGAAACGATCCGAGGCGCCGATCGCCTTCATGTATTCAGCAAAACCGCCCGAGACAAGAATAATGAAGCCAACGCCGGCAATCTGAGTGCGAGAAATCGCTCGCAGCAATTCCATAAAGTCAAAGCCGACAAAGCCCGTTGCCGCTGCATTTTTGGGCAAAAACGATGTCAGCCCCCCTGCGACCGCAAGGATGTTGAGCGCCAAACCGCCCAACAGCAGCACCATGTTGACCTGATATTTCTTGACAACGGCCCAGCCGGTCAAAAACAGAATCACAATGCCGATCCATGGAAGGATGCTCTGCATAACCGATCTCCTGTTGTGTTTTGTTGTGTTCGGAAAGTCTAACAAACCACACACGCTTGACGCATCCGAATCTAAGAGAAACAAAGGCCATTTAAGACCTTGCTGCCTTACAGTCAGATCCTCCCGAAGCACATTTTTTTGCATTCAATTTTTCCTAGGAAGACCTCATCCAAACGCATTTGGCAAGTCCATCTGTTGTAATTTTTCCTAGGGTTTATACCCCCCCAAGCACTTTTTTTCACTGTTTTCTTGTTAGTCAAAAGTCCTCGGTGACAAGATCGACTCCGTCCGAAGGGACTTCGCCGGGCTGAGCTATGTCTTTGCAAGAGTCCATAGCTCATGTTCCAGCCCGGCGGTTTTTGCAAAAAAATTTTTCACTTGCAGGTCTTAACAAGACCAGGAGATAAAAATCATGAAAAAGACTTTGGCTGCTGTTGCAGTTCTCGGCGCTTTTGCCGGCTCCGCTCTCGCTGCTGACGTACAGCTCTACGGTATCGTTGACCTTGGCGTTGGCTACAACCACGTTGACGTTGACTCTTTGGATGGGATAGACATTCCTAACAAGGCTGGCGATGCTAACGCCTACTCTTTTGCGGACTCAGATTCCTTCTCCATGATGTCCGGCCAAGCTTCTGGCTCCCGTTGGGGCTTGAAAGGTACTGAAGACCTCGGAAACGGTTTGACGGTCGGCTTCATTCTCGAAGACGGCTTCACTTCCGATAACGGCGCAGATAGCGCCCCGATGTTCAACCGTGAGTCGAGCCTCTTTGTTCAGGGCGGCTTCGGTAAGTTTGCCATGGGTCGCATGGGTTCCCTTAACAACGGCCAGTCTTCCTGGGCTAAGGTCGGCATGGTCAGCGCCTTCGGTACTTCCGATTGGGGTGGATACTCCGCACAGCTCGGCAACATCTTCTCCCTGGCCGGCCAGTGGGACAACATGGTTGCCTACGAAACCCCGAGCTTTGCAGGCTTTAAGGTGTACGCTCAGTATGCCATGGGTTCGAATGACAACGAAAACGAATCCTCCAGCGATCGTTACTATGCTATTGGCGCCACCTATAACAACGGCCCGTTCGCCAGCTATTTTGCTGTTGACTCCGTCAATTACCGGACCTCCGGTGCAAAGATTGATGACAAGTACATCGACGACAGCCTGACGGTTACATTGGGCGGCAGCTGGAACTTTGAAGTAGCCAAGGTTTACTTCGGCGCTCAGTACTTCGATGAAGTAAAGCTGTCCTCCATCGGCGGCATCACTAAGACGACTGTGGGTAATGTCAACCTGAGCAAAATCGGCGACCTCCCCGATATCACCGTTGGCGCATTGGTCAAAGTTAAGGGCTACGGCATCAGCCTGACTGCAGACGCACCTGTTGCAGGCGGCAAAGCCATGTTCGGTGTGGGCTATGTTGATGCCGAAGCTGCTGACAGCATTCAGGATGCTCTTAAGGATGCTAATACCGATGCCGACCTTGATCTCAAGCGTTATGTTGTGAGCGTCGGTTACGACTACCCGTTCAGCAAGCGTACCGACGTTTATGCGATCGCCTCCTACATGCAGGATCAGGTGGATACAAAGCTTAATGGAACCTCTGATGATTGGGATCCGTCCGCCTACACCCTGTACGTCGGCCTGCGTCATCGCTTCTAATCTGACCGCTCTCATTTGAGAGTCTTCAGATAATCGAACCCGCTTCAACTTCGGTTGAGGCGGGTTTAATTTTGATCGAACCCCACACTGACCTCCGGAAACCTCCGGGATCCACAACGTGAACATGGGGCTGACTGCCTTCCTACAGCCTAAAAACCCATGTTGCGGTTTCAATACGGTTAACTAACCGACCGAAACCAGGATTTCCTGCATGTTCACTATTGAGGCGACATTGCCTATTGCCAAAGGACACTTATAATGCGCGTTCCTTTGGAAATACAAAAATTCGTTGTGCATTTTTGCTCGGTCTTGTACCGAGCTTTTTTTCGCCGAGACGTATGCAAAAAAGGACCTCCGGCTCAGGGGAGTGTCAAGCGCAATGACTTTTTTCCAGGGTAAACGCAATGAGACCTTTCCAGAGAGATTTACGATTGTGTCGTGAGTTGCGGTGGTTGATTTATTATTAGTCCCTCTCTTTTTTTCTCCAATAGGCGATAGCTGTCTCCATTGATTGTCAGGGTACAACTATGATGCAAAAAACGGTCTAGGATGGCCGATGTGGCTGTTGGATCCCCTAGTAATACGCCCCAGTCCGTGATATGCCGGTTTGTCGTAATGACAATGCTCCTGCGTTCATAACGTTGGTTAAACAAGCTGAATAACAGATGTGCTGTCTCTGGTCCCATGGGTTCGTAACCCAGCTCATCAATGATCAGTAGCTTCGGCTTAAATAAGGCTGTAAGTCGATCTTCCAGACATCCCGTTGCCTGTGCCTTTATCAACGTATTGACGAGTTGTGCTGCTGTTACGAACAGGGTTGAGTACCCTTTCTCGATCGCGGCTCTTCCCAAGGCTATTGCCAAATGCGTTTTGCCTACTCCCGGTGGACCTTGTAGCAGCAGATTGTGGCCTTGAGCTATCCAATCGCATTGAGCCAGATCGCGTACCTTGGCCGGCTCGATACTGGGCTGCACAGAAAAATCAAAACCCTCCAATGTCCTTTGCATTGGAAAATGAGCGGCCATAACACCCATTTTGATGCGATGAATGCTTCGACGTTTCAACTCCAAACTGAATATGTGCATCAAGAACTCGCGATGAGACATTTTGGCCTCATCGGCTTCGTGGAGCATCATTTCCAAGTCTTCAGAAATGAGCGTGAGCCGAAGTGACTTAGCCATTTGCTTGATTTGCTCGATCTGAGTGGCTGTTTTCACCATCGTGCGGCCTCCTCATAATCGGACAACGAACGTCCCAAAGGGTTGTATTTCAGACTGTTAGCCACCCAGGTGTTGGCGGCAAGAGCCTTGCCAACCATATCGTTTGCGTCACGTTTGAGAATACGTGCCATACTTTTGACGGCGTCGGTGTTCTTATCTAAACGCGCAATGGTGCTCCCTTGGTGAAGTACGACGATCGTGTTAACTCCGATCATCAGATCGACAGACTGTTCCGTCAACTCGGCTGGTAACTGGTAACGGCAATAGTCCACGGTGATAAGGCCACCGATGCCCACTTTTCTTTTTTCCAAACGGTAGTTGTTTAAAGGTGGTTTGGAGATTGGCAGTAAAGCCGCCTTATCCAAAGTGAACCTTTCTCGCGGAGTAAATGGCAAGCCGTCAGCTGTGTGCATACGTCGCTTATCAGCCCACTGTTCAGTCCAAAGTTCGAATTTCTCTTGGATGTCCTCCAGCGAAGTGAAGGCTCGAAAATCCTTCAAAAAGCTCGACTTCACGTAGCTAACAGTGCGTTCTACTTTGCCTTTTTCCTCTGGATTGTGGGGCTTACAGGCTTGAGGATTCGTACCCCAGTAGCGACAAATTGCTTTGAATCGCTTGTTGTACTCGATTGGTTGACCATTGGCTGCCGGTTGATAAACGAGGGCTTTCGCGTTATCACAAACCACGTGTCGCGGAATACCGCCAAAGTGCAAGAATGTTTGCTCCAGACCGTGCGCCCACGCTTCAAAGTTTTCGGCTTTGTAGAACACGGCATAGATTTTTCTGCTGTACCCCAAAGTCGCAGTAAAAAAATGGATCGTCGTTGGTTCGCTGTTGACTGAAACGGTTTTCTCGCCGAAATCAATCTGAACCTCAAACCCGGGAGGTGTTTCGATACTTCTGGTGTGCTTGGTAGCTCGTGTATGGCGCAAGCAACTGCGGAAACCTTCTTTCTGGCAATACCATTGAATCAGACGTAGCGAAGGCTGCATTTCTGGATGAAGTTTGGCGAATACTTCCTGGACATTGACGCAATTACCTTCTGTGTCATAGAAGATTCTTTCTATTTGATCTCGATATTCGTCCAGAATGCTGCATCGGTTGAGCTTCTGGTGCGTTCTTGCCTGCTGGGCTTGTTCCTCAGGCATGTTTGCGTATCGCCTCACCGTTGGTCGACTGAGGTTCATTGTTCGCGCAATTTGACTGATGGATTCGTTTCTTTGTCGTCGACTGAGAATTTCACCGACCTGATTTTCGTTGATCATGCTTGAAGGGCTCCTATGTTGGACTCCTTCACGAATGATCCTCCAGTTTTTCGTCATTTGATCTTTCCTATTTTTAGGTGGAAAGATCTCGTTGCGTCAAAGTGAAAATTTACGCTTGCGTCTGAGAAAAGTTTTTGTTGCTGTAGTTCTCTCTTAAGCCACCGGCGTACAGCATTTTGTTTGCACAGCCGATGCAAATCCTTGTTGTTTTCCATGGTGCGCATTCCAGTCTTGATCAAACTGGAATTGGGATGAGGGGCCTTTTTCCGAACTTGTTAATAAGGATGGAATAGGTCACTATTACAGCCCTTGTTAGGAGTCCTTCTCATGGCTATACCTCGCCGTAAATACACAAACGAAATGAAGCTCAATGCTGTCCACCTCGTTCAGAACGAGGGGCGTTGTGCATGTGATGTCGCTGATGAACTCGGCATTGACCGCAACGCCCTCTACGCCTGGTTGCGTGATGCACGCAACGGCAAGCTTTCCAGCAGCGAATCGGCCCGCGAAGTTACACCCGAGCAGGCCGAGATCACCCGCCTGCGAGCCGAGCTTGCCCGCTCTCGTCAGGAGTGTGCGCTCTTAAAAAAATTCGCGGCGTACCTCAGCACGACCGGCCTCAAGTGAGGTACGCCTTCATTCGTGAGACCCATGCGGATCCCGAGCTCTACGGCATGCCTCTGTCTGAGCGGTGTCGAATCCTCGGCGTCAGCACCAGCGGTTATTACGAATGGCTCGGCCGACAAGAAGGTCGTCCCCGAAAGAAACCGAATGAGCCTAAACGAGCAATGCTCAGCGATGAAACCGTGATGGCAAGTGTTCGCCGTCTGCGAGGGTTGCTTGGCTACACCCCCGGATATCGACAGTTCCATGAGCTTTTGCGCAGGCAGGGGATTCGGGTCGGCGTTTCTCGCCTCCAACACCTGCTCAGCAGCAACGGCTTCATCGGGTATCGGCACACCAAGCGACCTTACAAGACAACGGATAGCAATCACGACTTGACGGTGTATCCCAATCTACTCAATCGCAATTTCAAGACCGGAAGGCTCAATCGGGCTTGGGGTTCTGACATCACGTACCTGCCGACGCCCAACGGACCGTCTTACTTGGCAACATTCATGGATCTGGGTAGCCGGAGAATCCTGGGATGGGCTATCGACACCAAGATGACGACGCAGCTCATCATGACCGCCCTTGACATGGCCGTAAGGACGTGCAAGCAGAAACGGCTCCCCGTAGCAGGCACGATAGTGCACTCGGATCGGGGTTCGCAGTACTGCTCTCAGCAGTTTCAAAGCCGTCTGGCTCAGCTCAACATGCGGCCCTCAATGAGCCGCTCGGGGAACTGCTGGGACAACGCGCCCGGCGAATCGATTTGGAGCTCGCTAAAGCGCGAGGTTCTTATTGGATGGAAAAGGTTTACCGGCCACGAGGCTGCTGTCACCGCCGTGACTCACTGGATCCGTGTCTATAATCAAGTTCGTCCTCATTCCGCTATTGCAATGAAGACGCCGCTTGAATACGAAGAAGACTTGGGAAGAAGCAAGTCCGTCAAGCCTAGTGCTTAAGCACTTCACGCCTGTCTGCCCGGGTTAGCAAGTCCGGATTTCGCGCCCCACCCGAAGTGTCGTTTCCCAAGAAAAACGCTTGGAGTGGAACTTGATAGGGTTGTTGTTGAGCTTTCTCGCATTCGGATAAAACTTTTTGACCCAATTCTGAATAGTCCGTTGAGAAACGTTGTAACCCAATTGATTGATCGTTGCTTGCAAGCTACGACCGCTTTGAATGTAGGTTTTAGCAGCCTTTTTCCGTGACTCGTTATTTCCTCGCAAGCAAGACTTAGCACGGACCTGACCTGTCTCGCGTCTTTCTCGAATCCACTCTCGTTGTTTGGGGCGTGAAGGGTACCCCAGAAGCCGAACGGTACCTCGTAGAGACATCAAATGATCGTATATTTTTAGGACATCGTTGATTTCTTTTTGTGTGTAGATAACTTGAACCTCATTCCAGAAGTTTGATCCAAGTTTTCGTCCGCATCCCAAAATAAAGCTTTGGGCTACTTAGGGTAATTTTCTCTTGTGAAAGGAAGCAACCAGACGCTCAGCCATAGATCAGGCACAACGTGAGTATAAAAGTTGCGTATGGGAAACCTTACTTTGTTTGTCAATGGCGTAAAAGACTTTGTTATAGGCAAATAGCATGAAAATACATAGTGAGCACCTGAATTTAAATTTCGGTGCTCGTATTTTTTTTCGGACCCGTTTTGCCTTTGTCGTGAAGTTATGGAGTGTTTACTAGGCATCATCTCCTGAATAAGTGGTAATTTTCAAACTCATCAACTGCATACGCCTTATCACCTATTATCTTTAATAATTTATAGCCTAATGGATAATATTTTTTTAAGTGAATGCGTCGCCAAATTTCTTCAAAATCTGATCTAAGTGATCGCCCTTTTTCTGTAAAAACACTAGTCTCCGAAAAAGTAGTTAAGGAACCTAGTCGATGTCGCCCAATTGATAGAGGCTGTTTGATATATTTTACAGACTTCTTCCCATATTCAGATATAACCCTTTCTAAGAACTCCAAGTCTGAACCAAAACGATTTGGGATCCATGGCCCCAATGTATCAAAAATAGATTTGCGTATCATAAGGCTGGAAAGATTTAATCGTAGTATTGGCAATCCTCTTTCTAAAGATAACTGACCGAAATCATCAAGTCGTATCCAATAAGATATTGATCCCACTAGTGATTTGTCATTAATTAGAGAATTGACCTGAAATTGAATCTTTTGGGGATGGGAAATATCATCAGCATCATGCACAGTAATAAAATCTCCTGTGCAATAGTTTAAGCCGATATTTCTAGCAACATATGTACCAGAGTTTTTAGCCAACGTGACCTGACGGATTCTGTTGTCTTCTTTGATAAACCTATTGACGATGGCTTCAGTTCTGTCAGTAGAGCAGTCATTGATAACAATGATTTCCAAGTTATCATATGTCTGATTGATTAATGAGTCTATTGAAGATGCGATTGTGTCTTCAGCATTAAAGGCTGTAACAATAATTGAAACCAGAGGAGAGGTATAAAATTTAGATATCGATTGGTCGATTTTATTGAATTTCCATATTCGTGTTGACGCGCACGGCAGCATCCCATATTTAAAAAAATAGTTATTTAAACCATTCCACCCAGACCGCAAGATATTTTTATCTAATGCTGAAAGATGAGTAAATGCATAGTCTTTATCGAAAGCAGACTTAAGGGCTTTGTAATATTTCCGTAAGGCTAATTGGCTCCAGAGAGTACAATTGTTCACATAGGTATTTACCCTCTCATTATCCATTTTCCCAGACTTGTACAACGCATACAAGTCTTTTGCCGAGGGATGCAAATGTTGCCCTCTATGTGATTTTAAGTATAAATTCGAATAACTGCTATATAATTTAAAATGGAAATATAACTGCAAACTAACAACTTCTAAGAGTTTAAGCATAGGGGCAACAAGAAACAATTGTTTTGATTATTTACGATTGTATTTGTCAGTATATCTTACAATATCATCTTCACCTAAGTAAGACCCTGATTGTACCTCTATGACGATGAGTGGAATTTTGCCTGGATTAATTAATTGATGCTTAACCCCTAGAGGAATATAGGTTGATTGATTCTCACTTAATAGTAATTTTTCATCACCTATAATAACTTCAGCTGTGCCTTGAACAACTATCCAATGTTCTGCCCGATGGAAATGTTTCTGAAGCGATAGCTCCTCTCCTGATTTAACAATAATTCGTTTTACTTGGAAACGATCGTTTAAAAATAAACTCTCATAACTACCCCATGGACGTTGCACAATAGAATTAAATTCTACTTCTTTGCGATGATTGTTTTTTAGTGTTGTATATAGGTTCTTAACATCTTGTGTCTGGTCTAAAGATGAAATTAAAATAGAATCCCCTGTTTCAACAATTGCCAGATTTCTTAAACCTATAGTTGCGACCAATTTGCGAGAACTTTGCACGTAACAATTTCTAGTATCGCGAGCAATGACATCACCGATCATGACATTGTTGTCTGAATCCTTTTCAGATGTATTGTAGATTGACTGCCATGTTCCTAAATCGCTCCATGTATTCTCTATGGGAACTACAACTGAATTTGATGTCTTTTCAAAAACGGCATAATCCACAGAAATATTTTCACATTTTGCAAATTCTGTAGCATTTATTTCAACGATGTTATCATATGTTCTTCCGCTATTTAATGCCTTTTCGACTTGTTTTAGAAGTCTAGGGTTGTGTAAATTCATTTCGTTTAAATACGATGAGGCTTTAAATGCAAAAATGCCAGAATTCCACAAATACTCACCAGAAGATGTCATCATCTCAGCACGAGACTTGTTTGGTTTTTCTATAAAAGAATCTATTTCGTAAGCATTATTCTCAATTTTACTCCCGACCTTAATATACCCATAGCCCGTTTCTGCACTATTGGGCACTATACCGAATGTTACTAGTTTTCCTTTATTCGCTAATTTCTCTGCTGCATCGAGCTTATTTCTGAATTTATCAATATCGGCAAGCATATGATCCGATGGAAACACAACAAGAACCGGATCCCGCTCCCTTAATGCATAGGCAGCTGCACAAATTGCAGGAGCTGTATTACGTTGAATCGGCTCAATAATAAATTGAGCTTGAATATTGATATCTTTGAGATTAGAGTCTGCAAGAAGTTTTTGCTCACGATTTGTAATTATTAAAGGCAAGAAGTTTTTACTATTACAAAGATGGCGAGCTCGAAGTACGGTATTTTTGAATAAGGTACCTTTTTTATCAAATTCAATAAATTGCTTTGGACAACATTCTCGTGATAATGGCCATAAGCGAGAACCGATTCCCCCACATAATATAACAAATTGAATCATTTATCCCTCTAAAAAAGCAAAAACATATTCTTTCGAATTGTCTTATTAATTAAAAAGCCACAACCAAGACTAGCTTAAGATTTCTAGACTTAGTTATGGCATTATCTAGCAATGTGTGCAAATACTGTTTTAATTGTTATGGAAAAGATCTCGAGTGAACACTTTGTCCTCTACATCACTTAGCTCTTCACTCCACCGATTGGTTACAATTAAATCAGATAAATTTTTAAAGTCTGAAATATTGCGAACTACCTCCGCACTAAAAAATTTATCATCTTTCAGTGTGGGTTCAAAAATATATAGCCGAACCCCTGCTTCAGCAAGTCTACGCATCACGCCTTGTATGGCTGATGCACGGAAATTATCCGACCCACTCTTCATAATTAGTCGAAAAATCCCTACCGCCTTGGGTTTCTTATCGAGGATCAACTTTGAAATAAAATCTTTACGTGTTCTGTTTGCCTCAACAACTGCTCGTATCATATTCTCAGGTACGTCCTTGAAATTCGCGAGCAACTGCTTTGTGTCTTTAGGCAGACAGTAACCACCATAACCAAATGATGGATTACAATAGAAATGTCCGATCCTAGGATCAAGCGTAACACCTTCTATTATTGATTTGCTATCAAGACCTTTTGCGAGCGCATAGCTATCCAGCTCATTAAAGAAAGCAACACGTGTGGCTAAGTATGTGTTCGAGAAAAGCTTAATAGCCTCAGCTTCAGTCGAGTTTGTAAATAAAACAGGAATGTCGCTTTTTAGAGCACAAGTAGACAGTATTTCACTAAGCCTTTTAGCTCGTTCACTGATTTCTCCGATAACGATTCGAGATGGATAAAGGTTATCGTACAGAGCTTTACCTTCTCGAAGAAATTCTGGTACAAAAATAACTTGTGTGTAGCCTTCCGCCTGTTTATTTGCGGTATATCCAACAGGTATCGTTGATTTAATAACGATGACAGCAAAAGGATTTATTCTGCTTACTTGACTAATAACAGTGTCAACTGATGATGTATTGAAATAATTGTTTTTAGTGTCGTAATCTGTAGGCGTTGCAACAAATACAAATTCTGCCCCTTCCACACCTTTCTCTAAATCTGTAGTAGCTTGCAAGTTCAATTCTTTGTTCGCGAGATAATCCTCAATTTCTTTATCAACAATTGGACTAACTCGTCTGTTAATTTTATCGACTTTGTCGGCGACAATATCAACTGCTGTAACAGCATGATGCTGCGCTAAAAGAATTGCATTTGATAAACCTACATATCCGGTACCAATTACTGCAATTTTCATATTGTCCTCTTAAATCCAAAAAAGGATAGTGATATACAAAATTTTTAACAAAGGCAACATCTTGCCAGAAACTTAGTCAATTCATTATATACAGTCCTGAAGAATTTTACATCATACACTCTTTGTCATACTAGACTAAATTCTGTACATCCAGAAAACTGCAAGCGGTAGACATCGTGCAAGACTATGTTCTTAAGCCGAGTCGAATCGTCAGGTTGCACGCCAGCGCCACCTGGGTACTCAACCAAATTGTAAGTGACAGCTCCCTCGGACGCGTTCTCAAAGACGTCTTTCCGAAATACAAAGCCTATCTACGCCTCTTGTCTCTAGCCTATTACCTTGTCGTTAACACAAATTCAGCCATGTGCAATTATGAAGAATTTACCGAATGCTCATAGCTTCTTTACTCCACAGGAGTGACCAGCGACTCGATCAGCCGCTTGCTGCGATCCAACAACCCGACTTTAGGCTCATTTGGCTGCAAGTTCCAATCACTACCACTGTGGGACGGGGTTTTCAGCTCGGTTCTCAATTATTGGATTTTGTAGGTAGAAATCACCGAATCGGTAGCTTCACCCTAAGCTTGCGTTTGATGGACGGAGCGGATTCAAGGCTGTTGAGCGGTTCCATGTCGCATTCCTTCAGAATCCGGTTGCAAAGCTCCCGTAGGGTTATCAGACCGCCGTCGGCGTCCGTCATCGACCACGACAGCGCCGGCGTGTTGCTGCAGCTGTACAGTTTATTGTTCCCCATCTTCATTCCCTGCAACCGGTTCACCTTTATTGACTCCAGAGACTCCACCAGTTCGTCTGCGAAGACGTGTGCGCCTTGGTTGTTGAGATGTCTCAGCAAGATCTTTTGCATGACCAGTTGTTGCACGACAGCATAAAGTACCCACCAATTTTCGGGGTTAAATTAAAGGACGCTTTACACGTACTCGTGCCCCTTGAATTTTTTGATGGAGACGGAAATGGCCATGACTAAGACCTCCTCATGCGCAAGTATTTTATATCGAAAATAACATAAAAATACCTACGTTGAACCAACATTTGAATAAATGAAAATTACTATTTATTCGGACGATGATTCTCATACATTCGGACATCCCAAATCTCGAATATTCGGACAGTGGTTTCGATGCCGATGATCGAGAAAGCGTGGTTGTTCCGAGTGTTTCTTTACTGTTGATGTTTCTACCTCTCTAGCCAGCCGGCGTTCGACCTGCCACTCATGTCGTTAAACAATGGGCAGTAGGCAGGTTGGAGTGCCGACAGGGGCATCCCGTGTAATCAGAGCGTGAGCTTGCAAGCTGTCATAACTTTTCAGCCGCGCGGAGCGAATGCGGAGCTCGCCCCGAGTCATAGCTAATCAAACTCAAGATTCGAGAGATGCCGCTCTGAAAGCCTTTCTCCTTAAGACTTCAGCTTCTTCCCATAGGTCTCTTCAAGTGCGCCGCACTCTGTTCGGTTCCGCATAGACGGTCCCTCCAAACTCAAGCGCCAAACTCGATGAATGAGCCTGTCCAGAATGGAATCACTAAACGACACGTCCCTGATACAGCTCGCCCATACATCTACCGGAAACACGCTTGTAACTATCACGCTTTTGCCTCCTTCGCGCGTTCTCTCATTTATGATTTCCAACAGGTCAGCACGTTGATTCGCGGTTAAGCCGCCTAGGCCGAATTCATCAATCATCAGCAGGTGATGCCTGTTCAGTTGTTTCTTCTTACTCGCTCGCAACGTAGTATTGGAGGCACTTTCGGCGTATTCGAGCAAATGATCGTTGACGCGATAATACTTTGCTCTAAATCCTGCTCGGATTGCGGCATTCATCAACGCGCTGGCCAACCAAGTTTTGCCGCTGCCGGTGGCGCCTGTGATGACGCAGTGCTCGCCGTTTCGGATCCAATCGCAACCGGTCAAACGCTCAATCAATCCGCGGTTCAGATTGCAGTCAGGCGCTACAGACATGCGTCCGGATAGAAGCATGCTGATTTTTTGATCCGCGTCGCAACCTTTCTCGTTTGCCTTCGAGCCGCTTCGCTCTCAAGACATTCGTATAAGCACTCCACCAGATCTAAGCTTTGATAATTCGGAAGCTTGACAAGTTCCATCGCTTTTATCAGGATGCCGCCGGCGCACAGCTCAAGGCAAACCTCTTTAAGATCCATTACCGATCGACTCATCGTTCACCCCCCCCCATCAATAGTTGTTTCTGATACTGGCGTGAGCCGGAGACAAATAGTCGTCCGCGATCCTTTGATCGTTTCCAATGTTGGGCTCCAGATTGTTTTCTTTGGCCCAAATAAGCTGCTCACATCTTTTGCGCGTTTCTTGATAGGTGACGTTGCCGTACTCAAGACGCGTACTCAGAGCCTGATAGATGATGGAGACGGGGAAAAGCTTGAAGAGCCTCATCAGGGAATTGCAAGCCCGGCCGCAAGGAAAGTTGGTTTTTCCTTTTTTTAGATGCCGCACCAGACGATCGGCAAAGTCTTCCGGCAATCCTGCCTTGACAAACTCGGCAACCCATTCGCGAGGTTGGCGTCGGTATTTTCTTTCCGCCTCAGTCAGGTGCTCCGGCAATAGGTGGGTCTTGTTGCCCTGTGGGTTCTTGTATCGCACGTGCTCAGCGATTTTGCCCCACGAATCCAGGTCATAGATGTAGATCTTTTCATCGGTGATCGTTACGGAAACGCGCTTGCCGGTGTACTACGGCGGCGTGCTGTAGCGATGACCATCACCTGAGATGCGTACGCAATGGCCACGGTCAATGACAAGGACGCGAATATCCAACGGGCAGAAGGCTTGGAGCGGCAGACGGCCAAGAAACTCGCGTTCTTCTTCCTCAAACATTTGCCTGCGGGAGTTTGACCTTTCTGTTGCAGTAAACGGCGCGTTATTAAGCTCTTCGAGTTTCGCTTTTACCTGTTCGTTGAGGTGATCGAGATCGCGCGCCATCGGGGTACGCTCCAGCTCCATCGCAGCAATGATCCGTCGCTGTGCGAGCCCTACACCGGCCTCGACCCGGTTTTTCTGCTTGGGGCGACGAGGCTGACACGCCCATGGCTCAATGTCATAGTAGTTGCACAGGGAACGAACCGTCTGCTGCACTTCGCCTTCGTACCAGCTCGAGTGCTTGACGAGTGCCTTTGCATTGTCCATGACAAGGACCTGCGTCGTGCCGCCGAAGTATTCGAGTGGGTGAACGATGCCGGAGATCCAGCTCTGTTGCTTCTCATTGGGAAAAGCCTCAGCGTAACTCAGGTTGCTATACGGTAACACCGCGATAAACAACCGCGCACGTTGTACGTCATAGTTAGGATCAATCCACTTGAGGTTGTCGCCGGCGAAGTCAATCTCCATGCGCTCACTGGGGATGACTTGGACGTTGCCGTTGGGTACGCCAAGGCCGTTGGCTTGCCGCCACTCGGAGTAGCGGCGACAAAAGGAAGTGTAGGTGTATGCGCGTCTGACAACTTTTGACTTATAGGCGTCGTACAGCAATTTGAGCGTGACATTCCGACGGGCCAGTTTTTTGTTAACTTCTACCCAGTCTGGTTCTTGGTACGCCTTCGTTGTCGGTAGGTAAAAAGTCTCCAATAGCTGCGTGTCGGGCAGTTGGATTAACTCAGCCACTTTGGCGCCGCCGCCGTGTGATAGCGCAGTTTGAGAAAGGTGGCACACCAAGGATTTAGAAATCCCCAACTTCTGAGCTGTGACGAGGATTGAAAGACCGTCCTGCATGCAGCCAAGAGCTGCCGGAGGAGGGGAACTGGTAACTTATTCATAAGTCCTCCGGTTGGTTAAACAGAGAACTTGGTCTATCACTTCCAGGTGTCCGAATGTTTAGGATTGACCCTTAGCCGGCTGTCCAAGTGTGTGAGATTTTGGGTGTCCAAATGTTTGAGAAGCATCGTGCGAATGTTCGAGATTTCTCATGATGCACGCAACGGCAAGCTTTCCAGCAGCGAATCGGCCCGCGAAGTTACACCCGAGCAGGCCGAGATCACCCGCCTGCGAGCCGAGCTTGCCCGCTCTCGTCAGGAGTGTGCGCTCTTAAAAAAATTCGCGGCGTACCTCAGCACGACCGGCCTCAAGTGAGGTACGCCTTCATTCGTGAGACCCATGCGGATCCCGAGCTCTACGGCATGCCTCTGTCTGAGCGGTGTCGAATCCTCGGCGTCAGCACCAGCGGTTATTACGAATGGCTCGGCCGACAAGAAGGTCGTCCCCGAAAGAAACCGAATGAGCCTAAACGAGCAATGCTCAGCGATGAAACCGTGATGGCAAGTGTTCGCCGTCTGCGAGGGTTGCTTGGCTACACCCCCGGATATCGACAGTTCCATGAGCTTTTGCGCAGGCAGGGGATTCGGGTCGGCGTTTCTCGCCTCCAACACCTGCTCAGCAGCAACGGCTTCATCGGGTATCGGCACACCAAGCGACCTTACAAGACAACGGATAGCAATCACGACTTGACGGTGTATCCCAATCTACTCAATCGCAATTTCAAGACCGGAAGGCTCAATCGGGCTTGGGGTTCTGACATCACGTACCTGCCGACGCCCAACGGACCGTCTTACTTGGCAACATTCATGGATCTGGGTAGCCGGAGAATCCTGGGATGGGCTATCGACACCAAGATGACGACGCAGCTCATCATGACCGCCCTTGACATGGCCGTAAGGACGTGCAAGCAGAAACGGCTCCCCGTAGCAGGCACGATAGTGCACTCGGATCGGGGTTCGCAGTACTGCTCTCAGCAGTTTCAAAGCCGTCTGGCTCAGCTCAACATGCGGCCCTCAATGAGCCGCTCGGGGAACTGCTGGGACAACGCGCCCGGCGAATCGATTTGGAGCTCGCTAAAGCGCGAGGTTCTTATTGGATGGAAAAGGTTTACCGGCCACGAGGCTGCTGTCACCGCCGTGACTCACTGGATCCGTGTCTATAATCAAGTTCGTCCTCATTCCGCTATTGCAATGAAGACGCCGCTTGAATACGAAGAAGACTTGGGAAGAAGCAAGTCCGTCAAGCCTAGTGCTTAAGCACTTCACGCCTGTCTGCCCGGGTTAGCAAGTCCGGATTTCGCGCCCCACCCCACACAGCCGATGCAAATCCTTGTTGTTTTCCATGGTACGCGTTCCAGTCTTGATCAAACTGGAATCAATGGTACGACGGAACTCGCTATCGGAGCTGTATTTCCGTAACCATCTTTGAACCGTCCTGATGCAGACTCCGGCTGTAGTAGCCGCAGCTGAGGTAGACATCGCTCCTTTCCGAATCTGATTAATCAGTTGAGCAACAAGAGAGTGCTCCAAACAAAGGTTTTTAATTTTTGGACGATGCGATACGAAGGCGAAATCGATGGATCCGCCATATTTTCTTACCTTCTTAACCCATCCCTTGAAAGTGTTGTAGGACAGGTTGTGTCAGGCCGCGTAGGCTTTGATTCCGTACTTCTGTTGACTAAAAAAATCGACCAAAATTTCTTTGCGCTCTTGAATGGAAAATTTTTGATGATCGCTAAAAACCCAATCTTCATGTCCATGCTTATAGCGTCTTCGCCAGTCTTGAATCTGGTCTAACGACACGTTCAACATGGAAGCAATTTCTTGTGATGATTTCCGTTGTGCAAAGTAGTCAACAATTTGTTTGCGGACACGGTAACTGATAGTCATAAACACACCTCGCGAAAGTCTCAGTGTGTCGCATTTGAAGGGGTCAGTACAGTTGCTGCGTTTGGTCTTGATGTCGCTACCGAATGAGTCTCATATGAATGGCCAGTGACGAAAGCGACGGCAGAGAAACTCCGAGGCAGAAACACTGCAAATGCAGTCTACGGAATTCTTGAAGGCTAAGGCCAGAGGCAACAAGACCGCTGTAAACACGTTCCCAATCAATATCGATTTTTCTCACTGTGCTCTCCACGACAATTTTTCGTGAAGTCATTGTTATCGATTTTTGGGAGGGTCATTTTGGCTATGGGATGCTCACCTTTTGGGTGCCCGAATGTTTGAGAAGCACCGTGCGAATGCTCAAGATTTCTCACTTGCGTTCATTTTTTCCAACGTTTCTTTCATATTGGTGTATTTTTGCAACACTTCTGCGAGCAAATCTTGAATCGTCTTCAAGTTGTCAAATGACATCTCCCACAAATTAAAATTATCTAGGAAAGAAATAAATGATTCGTCTGGCTGAACAATATGAGGATTTTTTGAATTTACCCTACATAAGCTAATAACGCAATGAGCGTTTAGTTTAAACATCTCTCCATTACCAATGTGCGAAATATCTTTATGTTTAAGTAAATATTTCATTTGTTCAAAATCAGACTTGCAAGCCACATTTGAATATATAAAATAGAAAGCCTTGGGATTGTTCAAAATTTCGGAAACATCCAACCTCCCTCCCCACGTTTTCCCATCAAATGAATTATCAAAAAATTTACTAATGTTATTCTTGTTTTGGAAATATAATGGGATAGAGATTTGCGGACATAAAACGTAACATTTTGAATTTTCGAAATAGTCTGCTATTTTTATTGAAGCAAAGCCTCCATTAGAGGAGGAAATAAAACAAATATCTTTCGTGTCTAACATATATATATTTTTTATCTTGGCTACAACCTGAGCTATAAGCTTTGTATTGTCTGTGTTTCTATCGCCCCAATAAAACATTGGGGCAAATTTCTTTTCTTTACGTTGCGGATCGTCAATAAATAGAGATATTCCATGAAATTTGTTTGCCCACATCACTCTATGAAATATCACACTATCACCTCTATATACACCGACCGCACTTAAAAATACATAAAGTCTCCTTTGACTTCCCTTTATAATAAATGATTCAAATTCCACTCCATTGTTGACCTTTATCTTTAGCCTGCCTTCGTGACTGCAACTTAAATCATCTAAATGAACATTTTCTGGGTTTTTGGCTAGTTCTTGCTTTATAAAATCTTTACTAAATGTCATACATAAAACTCCTTATAACGCTAAGTTCCAGAGATGATTCTGCTATTGACACATCTTTACATCGTAGGATTTAACTTTGAGATCTAAACGATTTATCAAAATCTTTAAACATATCCCTCCGCGTAAACTGCGTCATTGAGAAATTCCGTTCCTCTTTTTGTTAAACAAGTCAATTGTAGATTTTTCTAGATAAAATTATCTTTTTCACTTGAATAAAATCCTCGCCTCTCCTAAAAAAATCATATATCAGATAAAAATAACTATAGCTATTTGTAACATAAGGAAAGTTCTGCGTGCGCCATTTCGGCGCCGATATATCTAGTGTTTAGTTGCATAAATTCGTTAGCGTATTGCGAATCTGACTACCTTTGACTCCTCGCTTTCGCCACTGGAACGGATGAGTGCTGTGCTCGTTGTAGGCTTTCATGTAGAAAACAATAGCGCTCTTCAGTTCCTCGTCGCTGTCAAAAGACGCATCCTTAAGCACTTTTCGACTAAAGATTCCGAACCAAATCTCAACCATGTTCAGCCAACTTGCAGAAGTAGGCTTGTAATGAAACTTCACGTTCGGATGCGTTTTCAACGCATTCATCGTATCAATTATGGATGCAATAGTTGTCCAAAATAACGTGATAGGTTGTGCTCCCTTCATCATTACTTGGTAACTCCTTAAGCAGTTCATCCATGAACTGTAGGAGATCACTTCGTTTCTTGTATTTTGTGCATTTTTCGTGGATTTGCCTGGTTGCAATCTCAAGTGCACCGAACAGGTTCAACGTTCCGTTATGCCTGTATGTGCTCTTGTATGCCCACATCGTTGCGCCGTCTTGCGTTATTACATAACCAACGGTTCGACTGAGAACCTGCATGGATGGCTTTTCGTCAATGCTGCTGATGATAGCATCTTCTGGGGAGTCAGATACAAACCCACGATATCTGCTGCTTTCGTCGCGAATTCCGAATCTGTGCTGACACACAAGTTCCGACTACGGTTCAAGTGCAGGTTGTTTTTGCGCATGACGCGCCAGACAAGGTCATCGGAATACCCCAGATCTCGAGCAAGCGTGGCTCCGACCCATCTAGATAAATCATCCGGCGGATCTTGACTTATTCGATCAATGAGTCTTTGTTCGTCTTGCTTTGTATAGCTAGCGGTTCGACCGTATCGAGGCATATCGAACAGCCCTTGGAAGCCATTGCTCAAAAAGCAGCTTTTCCATTTGCTGACGGTAACTTTGGAGACACCCACTTGCTTGGCAATATCCTCAAGAGGCACGCCGTCGAGACATTTCAATTTCAATATGATCTTGGCTCGTTCGACAAGACGCTGTTCACTTTTCGCCTGTTGACGATGCTCTGGAGTTGCTCCTTGACTTCGTTGCTGGCTGTGGCAACCTGAGGCTTTCTTGGCATGAGTTCTCCGTGTTTCTGAACACGAAGCATCCTACCATGAATTAGTTAACTTACTTACGCAATTAAACACTAGGTCGTGCTCACACCGATTACAAACGAATAAAGCGAAACGCGCTCACGGTCCATTTGGAATGAGTGTCAATTATATTTCGAGGTGTTGGCACACACGCCCCTCAGAAGCTTGCGACTTGTTTTTGTTGGGGCATAAGCATCTCGGCGTTTTATTCATGTGATTATTAATTAAACGAGTTCAAGATGATTGTTTCCATTAATTTATATCCTGCCAACGATGGGTGCAGGGAGCTATCAACAATTAGTTCATCAAAATTTTTCACTGTCGACATGTCAATATTTGTATTTTTATATCTAATTTCAAGTTCATCATAACTCATTATATGTTCATATGTGCCATTTTTTTTGTTGATATATTTCCCCTGTTTTGTATTTAAATATTGCCTTCCGTATTGACTCCAGAATAGAAATCTTATTCTATCTTTATATTTACTTGCATAATAATCTAACTCTTTGAGTAGAAGCCCCTTGAGAGTTACGTCTGAACTAGGAAGCGACAAGGCGTCTTTATATATAAATCTACAAATTTCATCTGGTTGTAAAAGTATAGAATTCCCCATTCTAAAATCAGGAACATTTATAACAATTTTTTTTATAACGATCTCTTGATAGCCAAAAATCAATAAAGTTTTTAAATGTTGGAGAAGTTATGGCTAATCCAGACAAACCGTATAGAGAGAATTCAGGATTTCTTAGTTTTCCCTGTCTTATTAACTTAATCCAATTTTCTATATGAGAAGGGCCAATGATTGCTATATTGGGAGCTTCTCGTAAGCTAGAACTGAATGCACTATCAAATTGGGAAATTTTTATTTCTCGTTGATCTCTTCTGGAGATATTGTCTAGACTTGATAAATTTCCAAAATTTGAGTCTACTTTAAATAGATCAGATGAGAAATCTTGCGATTCTAGTTTTAAATTTTTCAATTTTTGACATGTAATATTATCGAATCGCATTTCAAGTACATTTGCTGGCACTCCTCCTGCTATTGCGTATTCTGGGACATCTTGATTAACGTAACTATTTGGTAGAATTATAGCTCCATTGCCAATTTTAACACCGCTAGAAAGTATGGCATTCTCTCCTATCTTAACCCCATCGCCAATATATGTTAAAGGGGTATTTTCATAAAAGAACCTCTTCGGCCTTGTTTTAAGAATTTCATTCTCAGGAAAATATCCTTCCACATTCCTATGGACTATAGGATGGGTAAGCATTAAATGCTTATGTATATACGGTGCACCGACTCGTACATTTCTTTCGATGTGACACAGTCGCCCTATTAATGCATTTGTTATTTCTGCATTTCTTTCAAGAATAGAATATTGCCCCATGTATACAAATCCTTTTAGAATTGCATTTTGGGCAATAAAATATTCTCTTGCAGTATCTTTTCCTTCGATAAATCCGTAACACCCCTTAATTTTTGTGAGGTCCTTGCTCGTATTCGAATCTTTTAACTTTGTATTTTCCATTTGGAATGTATGCCTATTATTTTAATTTAATTCTTTTTAATGGGATGTTTTTATAGCTTGTTTGCATATAATATTTATGCCACTCCTCCGCCAGAGGAGTATCTACATACATCCAGGGTTTATCCTTGCTTGAGAAGTGAATTATCACGGCATCTTTGCGAAGGTCGGCTAAATTTTTATAATTTGAATGATTTAACTCATTTAGACGCCTCATTGAGTATTTGTCTTCAGCTCTCAATAGATTTGTATATAATAAATTGTAGCGAATGTTAAGATAAGCAACGTTAGGTGTGAAGACCATATTTAAGACGTGTTGATCCATCAACGACTTGTCAAGCAGATTTTCTTTAGTTTTTATTAATCTTTCACTAATTTTTTCTTCTCTTAGTTTTTTAGAATTTAGAAGCATCATGCCACTATTGAAATAACCAACTGGATCAATGCTTTGTGTCTTCTTGCTATACATTAATCCTGTATCAAAACATACTGCTGCATATAGATCTTTGATATTGACTCCATAAAGTTCAGAAAGGTCTTTTCTGACAATAATGTCCGAATCTAGATAAAGTATCTTATCCTCATTCTGGATCAATTCTGGAATCAAAAATTTATTTAGTGCCGATATAGAGGCACTAAGAATTTTCGACTTTTTTGTATCATGTAAATATTCAAGCCCACTACTAGATACGTTGATCAATACCAAATTAGTATTTTCTGATGATAAGTTGCATAACCTTTCTTTGCTTTCTTCTGAAATCTTATCGGATATAACGTATATTTTATACTTAGTGTCTTTTTTTGAATTTAATTTCAAAGAGGTTATTGCTACCACTGTTGGCATCACATATGACTCGTCACATATAAATACAATAGGAATATATTTAGATCTTGAGCTTTCTTTTTTATTATTGTTAATAATGTTATTAATATTTTGCCTTCTTTTGCCAAGAGCTATTTTCATAATTTGAGGATAAGCTCTTAAAATTGCAGCCAGTTGTACATCATTGGCACCTTGCTCAACATTTAAAGCATGTAATTGATTTATATCTTTATCTGCAATGTTTTGACTGCCTCTCGCATACACAAGTTTTGAATTATTTCCTTCAATTACTCTAGTTTTATATCCATTCATTACCTCCATCGCCCAAAACCACAGATCATCGCAAGTAGGCGCAATGTTTAAAAATTTCTCTTTTAACTTCCAATCGGGATGTAAACAATATGGAGGATATAAAACTCCCCCTACACCAGTTGCTAAATGCAAATATGAAGGAGTCTTATCACTGATCCTCATTTTCCATTCTTTATAAGGAAGTGGTGCATTATTCGAGTTCAATTTAATTAAGTGCGCTCTATGGCATGAAATATCGTAAGGGTGCTTTTTATAAGAAATATACAGTAGCTCAAGCATGTCCTCTCTGTATATTACATCGTCGTCTATCGTCACAATAACATCGTCAGGATATTTTTCCTTGGTGAAAAATAATTTTTGATACGATCTTATAGTATTTTTTACGAAATTAAATTCGACGCCGAAATCCTTAAACCGAACTAGTTTTTCTGGAATATTTCTCCCATGACACTCATCTTCAGCCAGCCAAACTACGATTATGTCGGGTCTCAATGTTTGTTTAAGAATAGATTCCAGCGTTTGTGCAGCAAATTCCTCTCGAGCAGGAAATGTAGACATTGAAATAATTAGTCTTGGATTCCTTTTAATTTGTGGAAGACTATATCTTTGATGCAAACGACCAAGGCCAATTGCTCTAAATAATTTTGAATCCAAAAAATATGCCTTCGGATTGTTAATAAGTTTTTTGAATTTCCGAGAAAACATTACTTTTCACCTTTTTGAATCAAATATCAACAGCAACTTTAGTTGCGACAGCAATTTGATAAATAATTTGCATCAAGTCT
>ERZ812616.1566-NODE-1566-length-23717-cov-2.892951_pt1 | contig 23717 bp, 16 predicted proteins | sample MGYA00376249_ERZ812616 | MGnify/ENA primary metagenome ERZ812616 (study PRJEB26924, sample SAMEA4378265) | human gut metagenome | biome: human gut; feature: human-associated habitat; material: faeces | place: China | collected 2013 ...
TTATTGAAAATAAAGCCATATTTTTGTCCTTTTACGACAAAATGATTTCACATGAAGAATGTCTCAGTAGGATTACTCAATGTTTTCTTAACGCAATTTAGAGAGTTAAATATTGATCTGAATCGGATTTTAAATGAGTTCGAAACAAATCGAAGTGTACTCGACAATCCAATCAACCAAATAGATATGGGAATCTTCGGTCGTTATATGGAAGAAATTGTAAGATTATCCGGGAATCAACATGTTGGTTTTGAAGCAGGTTTTATGATCCCGTTTATGGTGACTACCACCTACTTCAATTTATACCATGATTGCAAAACGGTTGCCGATTTTTTCGATAAATTAGAGAATATCGAAGACGTTGATTCAATAACACGTCACAAGACATTTACTGATGGTGAATATTTTCATTATCAGATCATTTCCTCCGAAAGTTTTACAGAAAAGTACCCCGTCGCCGCACGACAATGGAACGAAGCCCTGTTTGGTATTGGACTTCAATATGCTTACGGTTATTCCGGTAGATTCTTACGACCTAAATTTGCATATACAATTTATAGCGAAGACAGCAATGACAAGCTGATAGAGGAGTATCTGGATTGCCCTGTCTTCTATGAAAAAGAACGGATGGGTATGGCATTCAAAAAAACGATCTTGAATCTTCCTATTCGAACTGCAAACAAAGAGTTATTGCCGATCTTTGAAGAAATGATGGCAGAAATGAAACATATGCAAAACAAGGACTTGCTGTCGAGTAGTGTCCGCAGATATCTTACACATAGCCTTTTAACGTCTGACCTTAGCCTTAAACCAATCGCAGAGAGATTCAATATGAGTGAACGAAATTTCCAGCGAAAACTGAAATCAGAGGGAACTTCGTACCAACAAATTCTTGATAATTTGCGTATAGAATTAGCTCGGAAATACCTTCGGGAAAGAATACCATTAGTTGAAATAGCTTTTTTGTTAGGATTCGAGAGCCAAAGTGCCTTTAACAAGTTCTTCAGCAAACATTTTCATACAACACCAAGCCAATTCAAATAAATAGATTTATTGATGAGTTATCTAAATACCCCTTCATAGGCAATCTCATCTTTGCCAAGATACCCGCCAAGCGTACCGATCTTGCTGCAAATCTAAAAACAGATCAAAAGTAATTACGCACTACCCGATACAGGTCAGCCGTACTTTCATCGCCGCAGGAACGTTTATCCTCTTCCTGCAACAGCATCTGTCCATAAAAATCTCTTTTCTTCATACTCTTTCTCCATTTTATTCGGATTGATCAAAAAGATAAAGATAAACATTCATAACTTTCAGAATGTTCGATTTTTACAGATCAGGCTAACAGCGATTTTCACTCAAACAGCTGTTCCGGAAGAAAAATCCACCTTATCACTCTGTTTTCCTCTCTTTATCACCTCCCCTTTTGGAAATCATTGCAATGATTCTTCCCTATCATCACAATGTACCGACTAAGTCATCACAATGACTTCGCGCACTTATCACAATGAAGTGGGACAATCATTGTGATGAAAATTTTAACACTACAAAATATTAGGATATTTACTTTGAGATTATACTCTAAAACTAGGTTTACATGTCTTTCTGGAAGCTAGAAGCTCTTTCTGAACAGTTCATTTTCAGTTGACAGATTGCAGCAGATTTTGCTTTTTCCCTGTCACTAGTCCTGAAATCATCACGATGATTGTTTTATTGTCTTATTAAATTTCTTTTCTATCTCCTACAAAAATCTTTATGATAAACCTCAACCTCTGCTGAAGCCTCCAAAGAGCATTTATCACCTACCCTTCTCCACACAAAGCAAGAAAATGAAGGGATAATTACCAAAATGACAATCTGTAATGATTAGACGAATCGTTAGGACGTGAGACTACTTTAAATTATCTTTGCACCCATAATCAGAAATAAAAATTCAGACATGATAAAACCTCTTACCTCGTTAAGGTTTATATTTGCATTGATGGTATTTGCCGCACATTGTTATGTGATCGATCCTCATTTCTCCCATTTTTTATATAAAGAAGGGTTTGTCGGGGTAAGTTTCTTCTTTGTATTAAGTGGTTTTATCATCGCATATAATTATCAACGAAAATTTGAATCCAAAAGTATATCTCGTCGTGAGTTTTGGATAGCCCGTTTCGCACGAGTTTATCCGTTGCATCTTGCCACTCTTATGTTGTATCCTCTGGTCGGAGGGGCTCTATTGGCTATGAACTGGGACACGGTATTAAAATTAGTATCACAGTTATTTTTGGTTCACCCGTTTATTCCGCAGACGGACTACTTCTTTGCTTTCAACTCCCCCTCCTGGAGTTTGGGATGCGAACAACTGTTTTATTTCTTATTTCCATTTTTAGCTTTATGGCTAAGTGATACCCGTAAGTTGTTTTGGATATTGATTGCAACAGGTTTAATAGTTGCCTGTGGTATGTATTTCACTCCTGAAGAGCAGATACGGGCTTATTGGTATGTGAATCCATTGACTCGACTACCGGATTTCCTGGTAGGAATGTTACTTTTCAAGCTGTATGACAAAAGTGCAAGAAATTGGAGTGTAAACCGGGCTACCTGGTTTGAAATCGGGGCGGTAGCATTATTTATTGCATTCTATTATTGTGGTTCGGCTGGTGTACTACCTAAAGTATATCGGTACTCGGTATATTATTGGCTACCTGTCTCTTTGCTTCTTTACGTCTTCGCAATAAACAAAGGGATGATTTCTCGTTTTTTGAGTAATAAATATCTTGTAATCGGTGGCGACATAAGTTACGCCATGTACCTTATCCACCTGTTTATTATAGAATTATACAAAAGCACCGGATGGAATTATCCGTGGCAAATAGTAATTCCAATATTACTATTGATTACCATCTGTTGCAGCTTACTGTCGTACCGCTATTTTGAAAAACCTGTGAATAAGTATATTCGGAAGCATTTAAAATAAACAACTCCGCAGAAAGTGAAAAAGAGCAGAAGATATCTAAAAATACACCCCTGATAAGGTAATTATATAAATCAAGGTAATCATCATAAAGAATAATATATGAGAAACAAAAAAGTACTATTATTTCTCGCACAAGGATTTGAAGAATACGAAGCGAGTGTATTTACAGATGTTTTTGGATGGAGCAGAGCGTTCGGAATTGAACCTGTTGATTTGATAACTACCGGACTTAGATCTGAGATTAAATGTAAATGGAATTTTATTGTTCACCCTGAGATTGAATTTAAGGAAATCAATATTGAAGACTATGACGCACTAGCAATTCCTGGTGGGTTTAAAGATTCAGGATATTATGAAGATGCCTTTGACCAACGGTTTCTCCACTTGATACGTGAGTTTGATAAATATAAAAAAGTAATTGCTGCTGTGTGTGCTGCTGCAATACCTGTGGGACAATCTGGTGTTTTAAAAGGTAGAAACGCAACCACATACGATTTATCCGACATATATGGTAGAGAATATCTTGCAGATTTGGGTGTAAATGTTCAAGATAAACACATAGTGATTGATAATAATATCATAACATCGACAGGACCAGCAACAGGTTTAGATGTTTCGTTTAAATTGCTGGAAATGCTAACTTCGACAGAAAATGTAGATGAAGTAAAGAAATATATGAGGTTTACTAACAAATAATAAAGACCAGCCAACAGAGAAACGAGTATGACTATAATTTAAAATTAGATATCTGGTTGAATGATTATTTCGTTCGACTGTTGGTGTAAAATGAATTGCTTCGTAAAGAGGTTGAGTTTTTGGACCCTTTTATTTTGAGGACAATACTTTCAACTTACAAAAATAAGGTTGCCTCAACCAAATCTTTCCATCTCCTACAGCTACGAACCGTAATTTAGCACGTGTCAAAGCCACATTCAGCAAATTGGGTTTGGATGAAGCCCAGCCAGCAGCACCTTTTGTCTTTTCATCAAGTCCCAGACATAAAATGACACCTGCAGCCTGTTTTCCCTGAAAAGTATGAACCGTTCCGATATGAGCATCCAGCCATTTCTTCAGTTCATCATCTCCGATCGGTTTAAAGGGGGCAAGTGCTTGCTTTATCGGTTGACGCAATTCTTTTTTCAGGACAAATGGTATTTCCGAAAATGGAGAGATGACAAACAAATCCGGTAAATCCTGTAGTTGACGGATCTCATCCATAATCATCAGCTTGATGACAGTTCCTTGCTCTGGTACATAATGACGACCACACACCTGACCCTCAACCTGTACAAATCTGTTCTGCATCATCAAATCAGACGGACCTCCCTGAGTCGAATTATACATCATATTATTATATGCGATCTCATTAGCGATGGAAAACATCGGATCGAGACAACGGCGGTGAACCCGTAAAGGTGAACCGGTCTAGGTATCATTAGTAATCCAGCCATACGGATTCGCCCGGTCAGCCATCGACTGAACAGAAAGTGAAGTATGTATCTGCGTCTTATCCAGTCCAAAATAACGGCTAAAATTATTGATGATCTGCTCCGGTATTGTTACGACAGGCTCTATCTGGAAAGGGTCACCTACAATAACGGCCCGTTTCGAACGCCAGATAGCCCCGGCTGCCGCCTGTGGAACGGCCTGTCCAGCCTCATCTACAAATAACCACGGAATAGAAGCCGCACCCAACGTACTGAACATACGCTGGATAGATGCAAAAGTAGAAGAGACGACAGGAACAACCAACCAAAACGTATTCCACATCGCCTGTATCTCCTTTTCGGTAAGGTCGCCACCCGTTTTCAGGTAATTGAAGAAACCATCCAATGTCGTTTTTATCCGACTCGATGTTGCATTTGCCCGGAGTATAAACAGTTCGTTCACCTTCATCGCTTCGATGAACAATTCGGATTGCAACTGCTTCAGTTTCTGAGAATACCAGGGAGAGGTTTCTTGTGTTTCCTTCGATTCGATTTGTTTCCAAAACTCAGCATCAGCATAGGCTCCTTTTAACTCCTGACGAGCTTTTTCAGTAGAATCTACCAGCTGAGTATATAATGCATTTACTTTATCATAATCCTTTTTACTCTTCTCCTGTCTCTTTTTCAGCTTCTCTATTTCTGAATAAAGCGCCTGTAACCGGGCTTTCTGCTCTGCAATAGTCTCTGTCTGCCTATTGTATTCCGACAAAACAGAAGCCACAGCCTTTTTATATTGAGTTCGTACTTCCTTGCTGAACCAATATGTAAAAAATCCGGGACGAGTAGACTGCAACAGTTGCATTTCACTCTTTATTTCTTCCCTTCTTCGCGTACCCTCTTCTATTTCAGCAGACAACAGAGCAGATGTATTTTCCCGTTTATTCAATTCTTCCTTATCAAAAGTCAAACGGTTCTCTGCATCTTCACACTGAATCCGAATCTTCTCTCTGTTTTCCTCATCTTTCATAAAACCGGTCAGACGGGATTTCTCTTCCCCGACTTCATGGAGCTTCTTTTTAAAAGACGATACAACATTTAACCATTCTTCTTCTGTGGGTTTATAATCGGCTAACTGTTGCTTTAGCGTATAGGTTTCCTTCTCCGAATTCCCATTCCAGATGCTACCGATCAGTTTTCGTTGATTTTCTTTATTACCTAATACAGCAGCGATTATTCCCCAATATTGTTCATCCAGACATTCCTCACTAACCTGCCGGAAATATCCAACCTGATCAGAATAACCTTTTACTTCTCCTTTTAAGGGTAGTTCTTTTGAGATATTTTCTACCGCTCCATTATTCGAAGAAGCAACAACAATACCTCCATCACTGATGGAAGGATCCGGTGCATAAATAAACGGAGTATATTTATCACTGACCTGCACCTCACCTATTTTACGGAAAGCCTTTGCCGGATCAGTAAAACCAACCATCTTTTTAGCACGCTTCACCAGAATTGCTGCAATAATATCCCTTAGCAAGGTTGTCTTTCCTGTTCCGGGAGGTCCGTTTACAGAAAATAGTCCCTCTTGTTTCTCGCCGGCCAACTCTTTATTGACAGTATTTACAGCAAACTGTTGCATCAAACTTGCCCCATAAGGAGACGGCCAACAACCATCCGGGTAATTTTCCGGAATCAGACTTCCTTTCAGAATCTCAGGATGCAGGGATAGGTCCGAATGAGCGAAATCTTCATTCAAACAGGCACTCAAATAATTCTTAAATGCTGTATTATAACCTTCTTTTTCATAAGAAGCAATTATCCGCTCCAAATCGTCAATATAGAAACTGTTTAATATGTCAGCATTCGATTCGTCCGGATCTGAAGGACTATTTTTCTTGAAAACTTCTTCTGTCCGGATGTATATTTCCGTTTCAGGAGAAGTACTCCACTTCAGTTTCCGTATGATTAATGATTGAATATCTTGTAGATTTTCGAGTGTCTGGGTATCTGACAAATAACTCAGAAAGTCTTCAGCCAGTTCTTTCCGGTTCTCGGTTAATTGCTCAAACAGATTAGATTTTAACTGATTAAAATCCTCCGACCAGGTATCGGTTTTCACCTTATCTTCTTCCAACTGTTTCAATGCCCAGGGCATCGTAGAAAGGCCAAATGTATTTTGTATGTATATACCCTGACAATCCAGTTTAAAAGAAGCATAACAAACCTTGGCATTAACCGGATTCGGATTGACGCTTTCATCCTTAAAGAATTCTTTTACAAAATCGGAAACAGATGTCAGAGAAAAGACACCCAGATAAATAGTGTATTGAATCGTCTTTCTCGGATCTTTTGCTTCCAATGGACGCATCCATGGAAGCTCCTCCCCCAAACGTTTTACACTATTATCTTTCGGAAGAAGAGCCGGAGAAAAATGTTCCAGTTTGTGCCAACAGGAAAGTATATGTTTATAATCTGGCATTGTATTATTTGTTAGCTGTTTCAATTAACCACCAACAAAATTACTAAATCATTTTAAATACAATGCATAGAGGTTTATACAATATCAAAATTTCTTTATTCCATTCTGGCTTTTACCTTTCCCCAGGCATGCGTATCGAACAAACAGCTACTTCGCATCGTATCGTACATTTCCCTGAAACGTGACATCGGTATCATAAAACTCAAAATATCCGGTTCAAAATAAGGACGTACGGAAGGGTCGAAGAATCCGATAAAAGTGCACTTTCCCCCTCTCGCATTCTCAATAACAGCTTGTGTGACTACAGAGCAACAACCCGAACCAAATAAAGAAGTAACGGCATCCTGTGAATTATTATCGAAAAACGCCCAGGTAGCTAGGCCGGAAAGCATATCGGGTGTTGCCAGAAACAGAATTCCTTCGAGATTATCGAAATTCTCTACTTTATCCATTCGGGTAAAGTTCAGATAATCCATCTTTGCTCTCGGAACTTGCAATTCCTCCAAAAACTCAGAAACGCCTTCAGGGGTTTGTTTGTATTTTTCTTTTAAAGACACAAATCCGGGAATCCGTTCGGGCATCTCTGTAAAACCAGTATAAAATTTTCCACCGCCACAACCGATATTTTCCACACTCAAAGTAACCGTTTGCCCATCCCTGACATCCTTCATACATTTGAATAAACATCCTCCGATTTTATCAACAGAGTTTACCGGTTGCTCTGAATACCAAAAGACGATTGGAAGATCCACTTTTTCACCAAATGCTTCACGATAATTATTGAGAAATACATTTATGTCCATGATCTGATTATTTATTGGTTTTGTCAAATATACGAAAAATTCAATTCTATAATAGAGTATCTTTGTATTTCCTTAAGAATAAAATTTAAGATTCTCGCAGATAATCACATTATATAGAATATATAGTATATTTGAGCAATCATTACAATATAAATCAAAAGCCATGTATGAACTTCTACAAGCAGGAGAACAAAGCTACTATATAAACTCACCGGCAAAGATCGGTATCTATCGGCAAAACGATACGGATATTTATCTGATCGATAGCGGAAACGATAAAGAAGCGGTCAAGAAAATCATTAAGATTGCTGCTGCACAAAACTGGAAAATAAAAGGGATTATCAATACCCATTCCAATGCAGATCATATTGGAGGAAATGCCTATTTACAAGCACAAATCGACTGTCCGGTTTTTGCAAACGGGATAGAAGCTGCTTTTACACAATATCCTATATTGGAACCGTCATTCTTATATGGAGGATATCCCTGTAAAGAGTTACGGAGTAAATTCCTGTTAGCGAAAGAAAGCCGGACGTTGCCTTTCACTGATAAGGATTTCCCCCGTGAACTGGAGATCATCCCCTTAGCCGGCCATTTTTTTGATATGGTAGGTTTTCGTACTCCTGATGATACCGTTTTCCTGGCAGATTGCATCAGTAGTGAATCAACTCTGAATAAATACCAGGTCTCTTTCATTTATGATGTTGCCCGTTACCTGGAAACACTGGATTTTGTTGAAAAGATGCAGGCTGCACGATTCATTCCTTCGCATGCAGAAATGACAACTGACATAAAAGAACTGGTATCTGTCAACCGGAATAAGATTTACGAGATAGCCGACACCCTGCTCGAAATCTGTTCCATCCCTCAAAATAGCGAAAACATTCTTCAGATGCTTTTCGACAAATACGGATTATCGATGAACTTTGAACAATACGTACTGGTAGGCAGCACGATCCGCTCCTATCTTTCCTGGCTCAAAGATCTGGGTAAATTATCCGTCAGCTTTGAGAACAATACGCTTCAATGGAAAAGCGTTCATTCACCCCATTAAATACAACATCATGAAAATTATATCTGTAAAAGAAAATCCGGCCTACAAAGACATAGCGATCAACTATCTGCAAAGTAAATGGCCTTCTGTATATCCTATCATGTATGAGGATAGCATCAATCATTGTATAGATTCTCCGAGTTCTTTTCCACAGTGGTATTTGTTGGAGAAAGATGATCAGATCATCGGCTGTGCTGGACTGATCACGAACGATTTTATCAGCCGGATGGACTTGTATCCATGGGTTTGCGCTGTGTATATAGACGAAACTCAACGAGGAAATTTTTACAGCAGCCTTTTATTGGAGAAAGCCAAAGAAGATACGGTTAAAGCTGGTTTCAACAAATTATACCTCAGCACCGAACATATAGGCTTCTATGAAAAGCTGGGATTCAAATATATAGGACAAGGATACCATCCCTGGGAAGACGAATCACGGATATATGAAATAGAAATAAAAACATAATTCCAACAAATAAAAGATACATTCATTAAATTTTTCGGTAGAACTTCATGCTTTGATTTTGAATAAATACATATATTTGCTTAAAATTAAATTTGAAGTTATGAGAATCATGTATTTTATCATCACTCTTGTTCTCTGTTTCTGCACAACCCTCAAGGCAGAAAACAGAGCCAATGATCTAATGAAACAGGCACAAAGTAGCCTGGAACAGAAAGACTACACTAAAGCCCGTTACCTTTTCCTTCAAGCCTACAAAGCCTTTTCCAATGAAGGGGATTACACACAAGCCATTGATTGTGGGACTAAAGCAACATATCTTTATTATCGTGAGAACTATTATCAGGAGGCATTCGACCTTTGCCGCCAAATGACTCAATATCTATTAACCGAGGAAGATAAAGCACAGAAAACATTCTATGACCAACGTTTCCAATTAACAAAAGAGCGATTACAAATGTACATAAAGCTGAAGAATGCCGCCCAGGCTCAACTTCAACTTAATACGTTGGATAATCTGGCCAGTCAGGCCGGAAGCAGTAAACTGTCCGATGACCTGTTATACACTCAGACCAATTATTATTATACTTTCGGACAGGATGAACAGGGAGATGCATCTTTCCGCAAACTGATTAACCAGTATAAAGATAAAAAGGAATACGACAAGGTAAGCGACTGCTATAGAAATCTGATCACAATTGCCCGCACAGCAAACAATGCTCCATTGATGGAACGTACCTACGAAAAATATATCGTCTGGACAGATTCTGTTAAAGCATTAAATGCACAGGATGAATTAGGAGCATTACAACTCAAATACGATGACAGTTTGCAAACTATCCAGGAAAAAGACGATAAACTATCCGGCAAGCAATATATGATAGTCGGTCTTTGTACATTGGTTGTAATCCTTATCGCTGCATTACTTTTCGTTGCATTCCTGCTACTGCGTTTCATCGTTCTCAACAAGAAACTGAAAGGTATTATCCAGACAACCAACGAACATAGCGAACAACAAGCATTGTTTATACAAAGTATATCGGAACAGATGAAGCCTACGCTCGATAAACTCGATATATCAGCCGGCGAATTACGAACAACAGCTCCGCAACAAGCCGAATCTATCCAGGCACGAGTAGATGCACTAAAACAGTTCAGTATTAATATACAGGAACTGTCTTCATTGGAAAGCTCTTTGCTGGAACCCTACGAAACACAATCATTCAATGTAGGTACCTTCTGCAAGAAAACAATGGATAAAGTAAAGGATAAAATACACCCCGATGTAGAAGTCATCGTAGACGCACCGCAACTGGAAGTAAAAACAAATGCGGAACAATTAGAACGTATTTTATTACATTTATTAAATAATGCAGCTCAATATACCACTTCCGGTAAAATATGGCTGGAATTCAAAAGAAAAGGAGCTCATCTGTGCCATATTATCGTAACAGATAATGGAACCGGTATTCCTAACGAACAAAAAGAAAATATCTTCAAACCGTTCAGCGAAGTCAAGGATTTGGCCGAAGGTGACGGATTAGGTTTGCCTATCTGCTCCCTGATCGCTAATAAGTTGAACGGAAACCTGTCTATCGATATGGATTATAAGAAAGGATGCCGTTTTATTCTAGTATTACAGATATGAGACTATTCTAATTTAATTTCCTATTTTAATAGACATCATTATACAGAAGTCTTCCGGGAATACCGGAAGACTTTTTTGTTTTCTGTTTCTCCTGTCAACACATGTTCAAATCCTAATTTTTCACAAACTCTGATAGAGCCTATATTCTGATCATACATACGGTCAACTGGCTAAAGGCATAATCGATCAGGCCCTGACAAACTTCTGTTCCATATCCGTTATTCCAATACATTCGATCGATAATATAACCAACTTCCATCTTCTTCAGATCTGAAAAGGAATTGAATAAACCTGCTTCACCAATAATCGTATTCTCACCTCTGAGTTTAATAGCAAAATGTATCATGCAATTATATCTATTTAGAAATGTTTTACATCGTTCGCATCTATCCAAATACGCTGCTCCTTTACTAGGATTCTTTATCCGTGTATAGTTAAGACAGCCACCACAAAAAACGCCGCAAGCCGGAATTTGCTCGTTATAAACAATATCAATTATACAGATATAAGATAGATTTACTGACAAAGTAAAGCAAATTCTACACCCAAAATGATCAAAATGATTGTTTTTTGAATATTATTTTATCAAACACTATCTTTCAAATTACAATTAAAAATAGGAATATAAATTTCATATTAATACTAAAACCAACAGTTCTCATATCAATTAGAAACTTTAATCTCTGATAAAAGAAAAAAATGTCATCAATTAACACACCGCCATATATCATTATGAAAGAAACAACATATATTTGTCAAGCAAATTGACAACAAAATACATATTAAGCAAACATAAGGTCAACAAACAATGAAAGAACAGACCCATTTGAATAGAAAACAGGGATTATATGATCCCGCGAATGAACATGACGCGTGTGGAGTAGGAATGTTGGTAAACATTCACGGAGGAAAGTCGCACGACATTGTAGAGTCAGCCCTTAAAGTATTGGAAAATATGCGTCACCGTGGTGCAGAAGGCGCTGATAATAAAACAGGTGACGGTGCAGGTATCCTACTTCAGATCCCTCACGAATTCATTTTATTACAAGGAATACCTGTTCCCGAAAAAGGTAAATACGGAACAGGACTCATCTTTCTTCCGAAAGATGAGGAGCAACGTTCTATTATTCTCAGCATTATGATCGAAGAGATTGAAAAGGAAGAGCTCACCCTGATGCATCTGCGGAAAGTTCCGGTAAACAGCGATATATTAGGAAAAGATGCATTAGCTACCGAACCGGATATCAAACAAATCTTCGTGACCGGCTCTGAAAACCAACAGGAACTGGAACTGAAGTTGTACGTTATCCGTAAACGTATCGAGAATAAAGTGGCAGCTTCTGATTTAACTGCCAAGAATGACTTCTATGTGGCTTCGTTATCTACTAAAAATATTGTATACAAAGGTATGCTGGAATCGATGCAACTGCGTCACTATTTTCCCGACCTGACAAACAACTATTTTACGAGTGGATTGGCATTGATCCATTCCCGTTTCAGTACGAATACGTTTCCGACATGGAGCCTGGCCCAACCATTCCGGTTGTTGGCACATAACGGCGAGATCAACACCATCCGAGGAAATAGAGGATGGATGGAAGCACGGGAAAGCGTCCTTACTTCTCCGACTATCGGAGATATCGAAAGTATCCGACCGATTATTCAACCAGGAATGAGCGATAGTGCTTCACTGGATAATGTTCTTGAGTTTCTCGTGGCTTCGGGGTTAAGCCTGCCGCATGCAATGGCAATGCTTGTGCCGGAAAGTTCGAACGAAAAGAATCCGATATCGGATGACCTGAAAGCGTTTTACGAGTATCATTCTATCCTGATGGAACCTTGGGACGGTCCGGCAGCCTTGTTATTCAGCGACGGACGATTTGCCGGCGGTATGCTGGATCGTAACGGCTTACGTCCGGCACGTTATCTGATCACGAAGAATGGCATGATGCTGGTAGCTTCGGAAGTGGGTGTAATGGACTTTGAAGCCAACGAAATCAAAGAGAAAGGACGGCTCCAACCGGGTAAAATCCTGATGGTCGATACGGAGAAAGGAGAAATTTATTACGACGGCGAACTGAAAAAACAATTAGCTGAAGCAAAACCATATAAGTCATGGCTGGCCGGAAATCGCGTAGAGTTGGACGAGTTAAAGTCCGGTCGCAAGATACCTCACACAGTAGATAACTATGACAAGCTCCTCCGTGCTTTCGGTTACAGTCGTGAAGATGTGGAGAAAATCATTGTCCCGATGTGTACAGGAGGAGCCGAACCTGTCGGATCGATGGGTAACGACACTCCGTTAGCGATTTTATCCGACCGTCCACAGTTACTGTACAATTATTTCCGCCAACAGTTTGCACAGGTGACCAACCCACCCATCGATCCGATTCGCGAAGAGTTGGTTATGAGTTTGGAGGAATATATCGGTGCGGTAGGAAACAACATCCTGGTACCCAGCGAAAACCACTGTAAAATGGTACGGTTGAACCATCCGATCCTGACCAATACGCAACTGGATCTGCTTTGCAATATCCGTTATAAAGGGTTTAACTCCGTGAAACTTCCGATGTTGTTCGAAGTCGCTAAAGGAAGTGAAGGTTTAAAGGCTGCACTCGATGAACTATGTAAGAAAGCGGAACAGTCCGTTATGGACGGTGTTAACTATATTATTCTCAGCGATAAGAATGTAGACGAGCAATATGCACCGATCCCTTCGTTGCTTGCCGTAAGCGCCGTACATCATCATCTGATTTCAGTGCAAAAACGTGTACAGACAGCATTGGTTGTCGAGACAGGAGAAATGCGCGAGGTTATGCATGCCGCATTATTACTGGGATATGGGGCTAGTGCCATTAATCCGTATATGGTTTTCGCCATACTGAAGGAACTGGAAAGCAAACATGAAGTACAATTAAACTATGAAACGGCACGCAAAAACTATGTGAAGTCCATCTGCAAAGGCCTGTTTAAAGTAATGAGCAAGATGGGTATCAGTACTATTCGCAGTTATCGCGGTGCCAAGCTGTTCGAGGCTGTCGGATTAGACGAAGAGCTGGCACGTACTTACTTCGGTAATACGACCAGCAACGTAGGAGGTATCCGCTTAGACGAGATTGCATGTGATATAATTGCACTGCACCATCAGGCTTTCGATCGTCCGGTCGATGAAATGTTGGAACACAAAGGACTTTACAGCTTCCGCAAAGATGGGGAGAAGCATGCCTGGAATCCGGAAATAATCTCGACGTTACAGCTGGCAACGCGTCTGGGCAGTTATAAAAAATTCAAAGAATATTCCCATAAAGTGGACGATAAAGAGTCACCGATCTTTCTCCGCGACTTTCTCACATTCAAAAAGAAAAATCCGATCCCCATCGAACAAGTGGAACCAGCTGGTGAAATCATGAAACACTTCGTAACCGGTGCTATGAGTTTCGGTTCGATCAGTAAGGAAGCGCACGAAACCATCGCAATGGCCATGAATAAGATACACGGTCGGAGCAATACCGGGGAAGGAGGTGAAGATGCTACCCGCTTCACCCCACGTGAAGACGGTCTTTCTCTTCGATCGGCCATCAAGCAAGTGGCTTCAGGTCGCTTTGGCGTGACTACTGAATATCTAGTGAATGCAGATGAAATACAGATCAAAGTTGCCCAGGGAGCTAAACCGGGTGAAGGTGGCCAGTTGCCGGGGTATAAAGTGAACGATATCATCGCCAAAACCCGTCACTCCATACCGGGTATTTCGCTGATATCTCCACCACCCCATCACGATATTTATTCGATCGAGGATCTGGCACAACTGATATTCGACTTGAAGAATGTAAATCCGAAAGCAGAGATTAGTGTCAAACTAGTATCGGAAAACGGTGTCGGGACGATCGCTGCCGGTGTAGCCAAAGCGAAGGCCGACCGTATCATCATCTCAGGTGCCGAAGGAGGAACGGGCGCCTCGCCGGTCAGCTCGATCCGTTATGCCGGACTGCCACCTGAAATGGGCTTATCTGAGACACAGCAAACATTAGTGATAAACGGCCTCCGTGGACAGGTGCGCCTGCAAACCGACGGGCAACTGAAGACCGGACGCGACATCGTCCTGATGGCTCTGCTCGGAGCGGAGGAATTTGGTTTCGCCACTTCCGCTCTGATCGTCTTAGGCTGTGTGATGATGCGCAAATGCCATATAAATACATGTCCTGTAGGTGTTGCCACACAAGATGAAGAACTGCGGAAACGTTTTCTCGGCCGGCATGAATATCTGGTAAACTTCTTCACTTTCCTGGCTGAAGAAGTACGTGAATACCTAGCAGAAATGGGATACAGTAAACTCGACGATATTATCGGCCATACGGAACTGATCGTTCGCAAACCTTCGGACGGCGTAACCAAACATGACCTGCTCGATTTCTCCCGCCTGCTTCATCTTCCGGAACAGGCAACCCATACGGCCATCCATCATACGACGATGCAGAAACATTCTATCGATGGCGTAAAAGACCTGGATATTATACGGCATGCAAAAGGAGCTATCGAGTTCCAGCATGAGATATCGCTCGATTATGCGATTACCAACACGGATCGCTCCGTAGGTGCCATGTTATCTGGTGAAATAGCCAAGCGTTATGGAAATGCCGGATTACCGGATTATACATTAAATATCAAGTTTAAAGGATCAGCGGGACAAAGTTTCGGTGCATTTCTCTCGCACGGAATTCACTTTCGTCTAGAAGGAGAAGCAAATGATTACCTGGGAAAAGGGCTTAGCGGCGGACGTATCAGTGTAATGCCTCCGGTACGTTCCACTTTCGTAGCAGAAGACAATACAATAGCCGGAAATACTCTGTTGTACGGAGCTACCGATGGAGAAGTATATATCAACGGACGTGTCGGCGAACGTTTCTGCGTACGAAACAGTGGTGCCATCGCCGTAGTGGAAGGTGTTGGAGATCATTGCTGCGAATACATGACCGGAGGCCGCGTGGTCGTACTCGGACAAACAGGACGCAACTTCGCTGCCGGAATGAGCGGTGGTGTGGCCTACGTATGGAACAAGGCCGGCGATTTCGATTATTACTGTAATATGGAAATGGTTGAACTTTCATTGATAGAAGACAGCTCCACCCGTAAGGAACTGCATGAATTGATCCGAAAGCATTATCATTATACAGGCAGTCATCTGGCCGGAAAGATATTGGACAACTGGGATAAATATGTAAATGAATTCATACAGGTCGTTCCGATCGAATATAAAAAGGTATTACAGGAGGAACAAATGAAAAAGTTACAACTTAAGATCGCGGAAATGCAACAGGACTACTAAACCGCATTTCTGACATAATTTTTTGACATTAGAAATATAAAAATCATGGCAAATCCAAAAGCATTCCTTACCATACATAGACAAGAAGCAGGATACCGTCCTGTTGAAGATCGCATCGACGATTTCAGCGAAGTAGAACAAACCCTCAACAGTAGCGACCGTCGTCGTCAGGCATCCCGTTGCATGGATTGCGGCGTCCCTTTCTGCCATTGGAGCTGTCCTATCGGAAATAAACAACCCGAATGGCAGGATCTTCTTTACAGGGGAAAATGGAAAGAAGCTTACCACGTACTGGAACAGACCTGCGACTTCCCCGAATTCACCGGCCGCATCTGCCCTGCCCTGTGCGAGAAAAGTTGTGTACTGAAACTGAGTTGCGACGAACCTGTCACCATCCGTGAGAATGAAGTGGCCATTGTCGAAACTGCCTTCCGCGAAGGATACATACAACCCGTACAGCCCGTACGCAATGGCAAACGCATAGCCGTTATCGGTAGCGGACCGGCCGGATTGACTGTCGCCAACCAGTTAAATCGTAAAGGATACGAAGTCACCATCTTTGAAAAAGACGAATTACCGGGAGGACTTCTCCGTTTCGGTATTCCGAATTTCAAACTGGGGAAAAATATTATCGACCGACGTATCAAGCTGATGGAAAAGGAAGGTATCCTGTTTCGTGTCAATACAATGGTTGGAAAAGAAATTAATATGAAAGATATAATCAGCCGGTTCGATGCCGTCTGCATTGCTATCGGTGCTGAAATTCCACGCGACCTGCCGATCGAAGGCCGTAACTTGAAAGGCGTTCACTTTGCTCTTGAACTTCTGGGACAACAAAACCGGTTGCTTGAAGGCATCGCTATCCCTCCCAAAAACATCATCAATTGCAAAGGTAAGAAAGTACTGGTAATCGGTGGAGGCGATACGGGTAGCGACTGCGTAGGAACGGCTAACCGTCACAAAGCTGCCAGTGTAACTCAGATAGAGATCATGCCGAAACCACCCATCGGTCATAATCCTGAAACTCCCTGGCCTATGTATCCGCAGGTATTGAAAACCAGTAGTAGTCATGAGGAAGGCTGTATACGTCGCTGGTGTCTTACCTCCTGTCGCTTTATCGGGGACAAAAACATACTGAAAGGCGTTGAAGTGGAAGAAGTTGAATGGATACCATCTGGCAATGGAGGCCGTCCGGAAATGAAACTGACTGGAAAAAAGGAGACGATAGAAGTAGACTTGGTATTTCTGGCAATGGGCTTCGTCCATCCCGAACAGGAAGGCCTTGTAAAAGAGCTCTCGTTGGCAACAGATAGCCGGAAAAATATTGCCGTCGACAATAAAAACCAGATAGCCGGCAGTAAAATTTTTGCCTGCGGTGATGCCGTCAGCGGAGCAAGCCTAGTAGTACGTGCTATGGCTTCGGGGAGAAAGACAGCAGAGGCAATAGATAACTATTTGAGTGAAACGAGCTTAGAAAAACACTAACAATAAATAATAATAATTATGTGTGGCATTACAGCAATATTCAACATTCGTGAAGGTGCATCCGCCCTTCGTGCCCAAGCTTTGGAAATGAGTAAACGAATCCGTCATCGCGGACCGGATTGGAGTGGTATCTACCAAGGACCTACTGCCATTCTTGCCCACGAACGCCTTTCTATCGTCGATCCTGCCTCCGGCGGACAACCATTGAAAAGCAAAGACGGTAAACTGATTTTGACTGTGAACGGTGAAATCTACAACCACCGCGAAATCCGTCAGGAACTAAAAGATGAATACGAATTCATGACCGGTTCCGATTGTGAAGTCATCCTCGCCCTCTACCGTAAGTATGGTACCGGTTGCGTCGAACGGCTAAGTGGCATCTTTGCCTTCGCCCTCTACGACGAAGAAAACGACACTTACCTGATCGCCCGCGACCCTATCGGCGTTATCCCTCTGTATATGGGTTACGACGATAACGGACACTTACTCGTTTCTTCTGAACTAAAAGGTCTGGAAGGATTTGCTACCATCTACAATCAATTCAAGCCGGGTCATTACTTTTACAGTAAAGATACCGACCTGACGAAATGGTACCTGCGCGATTGGGTGAATTATGAGAACGTAAAAGACAATCAGGCCAGCACAACAGCGTTACATGATGCTCTCGAAGCCGCCGTCCAGCGTCAACTGATGAGTGACGTTCCCTACGGTGTCCTGCTTTCCGGTGGCCTAGACTCATCCATTATTTCTGCCATCGCAAAGAAATATGCCGCCAAGCGTATCGAAACTGGCAGTAAAGCGGATGCCTGGTGGCCTCAGCTCCACTCCTTCGCCATCGGATTAAAGGGCGCTCCCGACCTGATCGCCGCCCAAAAGGTAGCTGATGCGATCGGCACCATTCATCATGAAATCAATTACACCGTGCAGGAAGGCCTTGATGCCATCCGCGACGTGATTTACTATATCGAAACCTATGATGTGACGACCGTACGTGCATCCACCCCGATGTACCTGATCTCCCGTGTAATCAAAAGCATGGGGATAAAAATGGTGTTAAGCGGTGAAGGTGCCGATGAAATCTTCGGTGGTTATCTCTACTTCCACAAAGCACCCGACGCCAGGACATTCCATGAAGAGACATTGCGTAAGATAAGTAAACTCTATTTGTATGATTGCTTACGTGCCAATAAAAGTCTTTGTGCCTGGGGAGTGGAGGGACGCGTCCCCTTCCTCGACAAAGAATTCCTGGACGTTGCCATGCGTCTGAACCCTGCGGCTAAAATGTGTCCGGGCAAGACCATCGAAAAGAAAATTCTCCGTGAAGCCTTTGCTGATATGCTTCCGGAAAAAATTGTCTGGCGTCAGAAGGAGCAGTTCTCCGATGGAGTGGGTTATAGCTGGATCGATACGTTGAAGAAGCTTACTTCCGAACTGATCTCCGACCAACAAATGGCAAACGTCGCCAACCGTTTCCCGATCAATCCTCCGCAAAATAAAGAAGAATACTACTATCGCACGATTTTTGAAGAACATTTTCCCAGTGAAAGTGCCGCGAGAAGTGTCCCCTCCGTCCCGAGTGTAGCCTGTTCCACTCCTGAGGCACTGGCATGGGATACCACCTTCAAAAATATGAATGAACCGAGTGGCCGTTCTATTAAAGGGGTACATGAAGCGGCCTATTGATATAAGGATGGAATTTCTATTCCTTCCGAAAGAAAACAAAAAGACATCCGGAAAGAAATAAAATTCTTTCGGATGTCTTTTTACTTTATGTCAACAGATAAACGCTTATCCGGTAACTATTCAGCCCCCTAATTCATAACGGAGAGAGTGTGAGTAACTTTTTCCTTGTTGCAATATCATATGGGCATGACACAATAGTGTCATGCCTATGGTATAAACTTCGGTTAAGATTGTTTGTTTTTTACGATTGGTAACTGATCACATTCTTGGCAATGTCAATAAGAGTCAGAAAGGGGTCTTGTTTCTTTTTCCTTGCCGTATTTATTATGGAATGTAGCACACAAAAAGCACTCGCACCTTCACCGGATTTGAACTGACCACTGACTTTCTGTTTGACTTTCAATGGACGAATCGAGCGTTCACTGGCATTGTTGTCAGGTGGCACATGAAGGTTTTCCAGAAACACGAACAGATGCTCGGAGTGTGGTGATAGTCCATTTCTGAACTCGCGAAAATCATGCCACAGGTGGCTTATGTCTTCTTCCATAAGCTTTTTATAGCGTTCCTTTATATCCGCTATACCTGACACTGAATAATTATCGCTCTTCTGTAAATGGATGCTTTCTCTTAGTAAAGCTAACATTCGCACAGACCAATCTTGTTTTTCATCCAAGACTGTCAGATATATTAATTTCCTCAGTAAATGCGCCAGGCAGATTTGATGACCGGCAGTCTTCATGTTGAAATAAGACGAATGGCAATCGGTCACTAACAGACTATTAGGTAGGCCATCAGAGAACTCACTGTCAATGGCCGCTTTCCCACGTGATGAATGAGGAAAAACAAAGGTGGACAATTCATTTTGGAAAACCCACATCCAATACAAGTTCTTATTCAGACGCATACCCGTTTCGTCTGCACCCACTACAGGCGAAGATTGTATTTCCTGCTTTATCTCATTATACTTGATGAGTCCTTGCTTACGCATGCGATTCAATATATTCGACACGCTGCCCTGGCTCATTTGCAAACCATAAAAGTCGTTTAAAACCTCCACCAAACGCTTGAAGGGTATATGCTGTGCCGTGCTCAGATAGGCAACCAATGCGTGTATGTTTACACCATAACTGACTCCGGGTTTTACATGCGAAGGGAAATCAGCGCGATTGCAATGACCGCATGTGCATCTTTTCTCAATGCCTATATGATCAGTTACTTTAGGCCTTATCGGAAGAGGTATATCGATGCTCTGACGTATCTCGTATGCAAGACCGTCTATCTCTTGCAGTGAATTGCCACATTGAGCACAATGGATCGGATTGTGGGTTTGAACCTCATCGGGCTTTTCGCTCTTGAGCAAAGTGTTTCCTGTATGCCCCACTTGTCCTCCCGGTTTCTTTCCGGATGAAACCCGCAGGGAGCGGGTGCGACGTATCGCTTGCGCTTTTAAGCTCTCCCGGGAAGGAGGTATATTACTGTTTTGACTGTCTAATTGAGGCTTCTCGTAATGCTCAAGGCGTTCTTTTAGCAACGCATTCTCTATGCGCAATGCCTCATTTTCGCCCTTCAACACCACGTTCTCTTCCTTCATGATATTCTCATTGCGATATGCCTGGCGAAGTATATCTACGATATCTGACACTGTATCTTTCATGACTTAAAGATACTAATAATCAAATTGATATGCGAATAATCAGGTATGTTTTTTCATTAAAACTCATTGCCTTTTAGCTAAAAATATCATTTTGTCAATCTGACAAAAGGGAAGATATACACCCTGAGATACTTAATAAAACATTTAAAAACAGCAAGATAAAAGATCATAATGAGGGGCTGAGTAGTTACCTTATCCGATACATTCTGATACGTTAAAAAATATTACCCGGTAGGGTAATTCTAAATATATGGCATACTAATCCGATTTACCCGGCAACGTAGTTACATTTTGACAATTACAGAAAATCTTCTCTCAAGGGATTGAAAGTGTCGATCAAAATACCGGCTTCCAGGCATTCACAGCCATGCATAACATCCGGTTTCATATAAACCCCGTCCCCTGCTCTCACAATTTGTGTTTCTCCATCCGTCATAAATTTGAAAACGCCACTTACCACGTAAGTAACCTGCGAATGGGGATGCACGTGTGGAGCACCTATCGCCCCGGTTTCAAATTTAACCTTCACCATCATTATGTTATCATTGTATCCCATGATCTGACGTTGCACACCTCCACCGAGATCCTGCCATTCTATTCCATTTTCGAACTGAAAATTAACACTTTCCTGTTTCATAAACTTTTCTTTTTAATTCTTTATTCAAATGGTAAAGATAACTGATGCTGTTGTTTTTTCAAATAATCATAGGGTATTCTCCACTTTCATACGTCAATTATTCAATGTTTAGATACTTTGCTAATATTATGACCGAGAATATGAAGGATTCGAACTATTAAATAGACTTTTTTTACTTGAGTTCTTAAAGAACTTATGTATCCGCATGATGCAAATATAGAGATATTTTTATGATAAGTCGTTAAAAAACTGTCCTTAATCAAAAGTCTCTTTGTAGTAGGCGATTTTAGATCATGGCATTATTTTTCCTGTTTTTAATATGTGATTATTCGCGTTGTTATTTGAATAACAATCGATTGCTTTCTATTGTTTTTACTTGAGTTCTTTAAGAACTACGTACTATTTAAAAATCATAGTTTTCCCGCTATAAACAAAAATGAAGGAAAAGGAATTTAGTACTATCGACAGTTTATTTTGGAAAATTGCGATCAAAGATGATGAAATAGCATTTCGTACTCTTTTTTTCCAGTTTTTCTCTCCTTTATGTGTCTTCGCTCATAGATATGTGGACCGTTGGGAGACATGTGAAGACATCGTACAGGAAACCTTTTTCAAAATATGGAAAAACAGAAAAAATATCGAGATCAGTACTTCCAGTCGTAACTTTCTTATCACCAGTGTCAAAAATTCCTGTATAGATTTTCTACGCAAACAGGAAACAGAACAAAACTGGCAACAAAAAGAGATCGAAAATAATGCTTTACAATATACTACCGGAGATATTTATTCGACTATCGAACTGGAACAGATGTTATCGGCCGCATTAGCTAAACTTCCGGATAATATCAGAACCGTTTTTGAAAAAAACAGATTCGATGGCATGACTTATACAGAAATCGCCGCTGAATATAATATTTCAGTCAAGACGGTTGAAGCTTATATGACAAAAGCACTAAAACATCTCCGAATCGAATTAAAAGACTATCTTCCCCTTGTACTTCTTCTACTTTGGTAATACAAAAACACTATTTAACATAGGGTATCTTTCATAGTATACGTCTAATTTATAAAAAGCAAAAGTGGACATTCATACAGAACATATAATAGCATATCTTGAAGGTAAGCTTTCCATAGAAGAAAGAATAGCTTTCGACCAACAAATGCAATCTTCTCTCGACTTCAAAAAAGAAGTAGATGACATTCGTTTCATCTGGGAAACCACGGCCGAACTCAAATTACATAAACAGATAAACACTCAACAGAACTGGAAAAAAATCTCAAAACAAATTGCAACAGATAAATATAAAAAGAAAGTCTTGAGTTTTATCCGGACAGCAGCAGCTGTATTATTGATTCCGGTTCTAATCGCAACTTATACCTTGTATGATACACTGAAAGAATGGAACAATATTCCAGTCGAACAAGTAGAGTTAAGCTCTGCTTATGGCTTAATATCTAAAGTTACGCTTCCCGATGGTTCTGAAGTATGGTTAAACTCCGGCTCTTCCATCTCTTATCCTAAACGCTTTACCAATAATAAAAGAAATGTACAACTGACCGGAGAGGCTTATTTTAAAGTAACATCTGATAAATCAAACCGTTTCGATGTAGTAACATCCAATGGTTTACAAGTTAGCGCCTATGGGACTGAATTCAACGTGAAAGCCTATGAAGATGAGAATAAAATAGAAGCTACCTTGGCAAAAGGCCATGTGGAAGTATCTGAAATTGGACAACCAATCTCCAGAACATTACATCCGGGAGAACAGGTGATATATTATAAGAATACCAGCAGAATGGAAGTTGATAAAGTCAATCTGGCAGTAGAAACTTCATGGAAAGATGGTAAAATGATATTCAGACGTGCCAACATGAATGAAATCGTACAACGGCTCGCCCGGCATTTTAATGTAGATATCAAATTGGAAGGAGAAGAGCTATATGACTATAAATACTCTGCCACATTCACAACAGAAACACTCAATGATGTTTTACTCCTGTTAGAAAAAACGGCACCTATAAAATGTACCGTAATAGAGCCGAAGCAAACCGCTGATTTTACGTATTCACGACGCACAGTTATAATAAAA
>ERZ812616.1580-NODE-1580-length-23542-cov-5.529697_pt1 | contig 23542 bp, 21 predicted proteins | sample MGYA00376249_ERZ812616 | MGnify/ENA primary metagenome ERZ812616 (study PRJEB26924, sample SAMEA4378265) | human gut metagenome | biome: human gut; feature: human-associated habitat; material: faeces | place: China | collected 2013 ...
TTTGCGGACATTTAAGAAGATATAAAAAGATAGTCAAAAAGACATATATAATTTTATATAAATTTCATAGTTTTTTTGTAGAATATCGTAAATCAAAAAGAGTGTAGAAAACTACACTTGCTTACTATATGATTTTCTACCACTCTTTCTTTCATGTCAATACCTCTTTTAAATTTATTCTACTATTTGTCCATTTAATACCGCTTTAATTGCTGCAATATTTTCAGATACACTACTGTCATCAGGAATCATGTAATATAATTTAGTATTAGGCATATAAGCTCCACCTGTTTGCATAACACCTTTACCTTCAAATTGTTTTTGTGTAAATGTCCAAGAAGCCATGTCATTTACTTGCATTTGAATCATATCAGTAATGTTATCTGATGACATATTTGTTTCAAAACATCCAGCAATCGAATTTAAAACACCTGTATAGTTTGTAATAATAGCTGGTGACATCATTTTTTTCAACATAGCCATTAATACATCTTGTTGATGTTTAACACGCATATTATCTCCTCCACCAAAAGCATGTCTTTCTCTGGCAAAAGCTAGTGCTTTTTGTCCATTTACATGTTGAACGCCTTTTCTAAACGAATCACCACTTGCTGCCATAAATGAACTATCAGAATCTAAATCAATTCCACCTAAAGCATCAACCATAGTAATTAATGAAGTAAAGTTAACACGCGCATAATAGTTAATATCAATACCTAAGAAATTATCCATTGTTTTAACTGTATTTTCAGGTCCAGCTAATCCTGAGTGCGTTAATTTATCTTTTTTACCTTTGTTAGCTAATGTAACATAGTAATCTCTAGGAATTGATGACATTAAGATTTGTTTTGTTTTAGGATTTACTGTTACGATCATATTAACATCTGATCTTGAAATCGTAGATACTTTTCCATATGTATCAATACCTGAAATATAGATTGTAAATGGTTTTGATGTTACATCTACATCTTTAGCGAAGCTTTTTACTTCTGTATCAACTTCATCTGTCCAAATTTCTTTTGTTTCATTTGCAAAGTTTTCATGTGCTTCTTCAAACATACCATTATATGCTGTATTAACTAAAATAGCATGTACGGTATTGTTATAAAGATCATCAGCAAGTTTAGAATAATCATCATTTGTTTCATCATATGAAATACTTGATTGTTCTTGTTTTGCTTTAGCGATGATTTGATTCATATCTTTTTTAGCATCATATTGTAAGTTATATTCAATAGATTCATTTTTAAGATCTGATAAACTATCAATTTTACTATCTTTTAATACTAAAATAGCATAATGTACTGATGTTTTATTAGCTCCAGAGATTTTATTTAATGTAGAACTTCCCTTAGCTACATAAACAGAACCAATTAATAAAACAATACTTAATACTAATGAAATAATTTTTCCTATAGATTGTCTTGCATTTACTGCATGTTTTCCTTTTGCAGGTTTCATAAAGAAATACATAAGTAATGCAAGTAATGCTAATACAACAACTAAAATAATCATATATTTAGCTGGTACAACACCTAATTTAAATAATAAGAATAACAAAGCAACTGAAGCAACAACTTGAATTGTTAGTACTACAGGCCATGATATTACCTTTTTTAATACTTTCATATCAATTTCCCTCATTTCTTTCTTCAAAAGAATAGCACATTTGATATGACATTTCAATTTTTTACAAAATATTATCTAATGATTTAGAAATCTTAAGAGAATATTTTATTTATTTATGCGATATATGAATATTACTTTTAGAATGGTTTTATTTCTCATTATCGTTCCATCAACTGTCTACTTAGCTCTCTTACTTGTCCAAATTGTTTTTCAAACATAACATCCCATAAATCCAAACATCTTTCTGCAATCTCTTTATCTAAAAGAACATTGGAATTGCACGTTTCATCGTATAATGAAAGTATTAATTTTGAAATATAATTCTCTATTCCCCATTGTTTTGATAACTCTTCTAACGTCATATTTAAAATGCTCTCACACAAAGAAATAATTAATTCTGCATATTCTTTTATTGAGTATGCATTTTTTTCTAAAAACTGTATAAAAGAATAAACTATATTCTTACTTGATTTAGACTTCATAATTTCACTTAAAAATTCATAATCCCTCTTTGCATCAACAAGATTATCAAAAAACATTCTATCTAATGAAATCTCACAATCATAATCTTTCAATTGTAAAATAATTGATTTGCTTTTTTCTCGATATTCACCTAATTCTAAATAAAGAATAGCCATAGTCAAAATTGCTTCTATTTGCTCTTTTTTTAATGAATTTATATCAGATATTACATTTTCAAATTCATTATGTCTAATATAAAATTCACAAATACAATATCCTCCAACTTTAATTAACATTTCATCACTTGATTCAAAACATTTGTTTATTAAAGATAAAACTCTTTTATTATATTTTTTATATATACTAAATAACATATCTTTAGATTTTTGAAAACTAAGCATTCTAATATCTTTCTCATATAAATAAAGCATTTTTTCTTGTGCCCACACTTCATCAATATCATAAATCGGATACAATACATATAAGCAAGCCATTTGAGTAGGAGCATCTTCTAATAGAAGTTTATCAATAACCTCTTTAAATTCTTCATACAATGTATAATTTTTTGTTAAAATATCTCCTATTGCTCTTAAAGCATAACCTTTCACACAATTTAAAGATCTATTTATTAACCCTTCACAATTTATTTGCCCATTATCTAACGTTTCTTCTTGTTCTTCATAATAGAGAACTATTTCCTTTAACTTTTCTATTATTGATTTAGACCAATTGTATACACTAGCCTTTTCAATTATTTCGCAGAAATATCTTGACTTTTCATTTTGAATATCAAATGGAAATTCACTAAATACTTTTTCTAAAAGTTCTTGTTCAATTAATCCAGTAGAATCCGAATAGGCAATACCACTATATAGTGCATTAACATAATTTGGCAAAACATTTTCCTTATTATTAATAACTAAATTAATCATCTCTTTGGGATTGACCATTACTTCACCTGGAAAAGCTTGGGCAAACATTTCTAATGAACTCTCAACAAACCCTCCATCTACTTCTTTCGTATGAATATATTTTCTACTCGATAATTTATTATTTGTAATAATTTGCGTCCACTGCCTTTTACCTATCTTTTTACCACTTATAGGTGATTGTACCCATCCTGAATGCCCATCTCCCACATTATCATAACGATTTGATTCTTCTTTAAACCTTCTTTCAAGTACATTTAATAAATCTTTGTCTTTTGATAAAAGACGTTCATTAGGAATACATTGTAATATTTGATACTGAAAATCTCCCCAAAAACTCCAATAGACTCGTGAATCTTTATTTTCTTTATTAGTATTTATTCTATCCTTATACCATTTCACAATATTTGGCGAATTATACTTTTCTACTTCTAAAAGAAATCTCTCTAAACATTCGTCAGAACAGTATTGAGTATGAACTTTAAGTACCTCTTTAACTAAATCCAGCTTATTTTCAGCATCACTTGTACAATCAAATACTTTTTTATCAAAGTTTCCTGTTAAATATTCAATAATTCGATTACTATAATCATTAGGCAAAAAACGCATACCATGTAAAATCAATTCATCAAAAACACTATAATTTTTACCCATATAACTAGAATAAAATTGCCAAAAGTATTCTGGATCTTTCTTAATTATTGAATAATTTGCTTTTTTTAATAAACCAACAACCATTCTTTGTAAGTTTTCATGATGAAAATAAGAATCTGACCATTCGCATAAATATAATTTTTCAAGTTTTTGATGTGGTATATACTGAATAAATTGATTTAGCGCATATTCTCCATCTCGCATTAAATAAGAGTCTGGTACATTTCCTAATTCTTCTTCATATTTATATCTAATCTTATTTTTTGGAGATATTTTATTTTTTAATAAAACTGCTATCAATCTTATGGCTCTTGTTTCATACTTTTTAATTGCTACTTCAAAATTGATATAGTGTTTTTGTAATTGTGATGGATATTTATTATAAAATAGCATTCTTAATTCAAATAACTCATCACTATCATCAATAATTCGGTAAGAGAAACATCTCATAAATTTCATATCATCTTCTTCATTGTTAAATGAATATTTTTTAATAAATTCTATATCTTCTCTACCCAAATAATCTATAACCGTTTCAATCAAAGAAAATACAATTTCTTTTCTTGTGTCATCTAACATCCATTTTTCTAAAATACCTGCTTCTCTTAAAAAAGCAAAATATTCATATTTTCCTAGAACAACATTATTTAAAAAATAAGTGCACCTACTCGTATCCTCACATTTTTCTTTTATATATTTTAAAATTATATCATCGGGTGCAGATAGCTGTCTTAAAATCTCATAAAATACATATTTTATATATGGCCTTATTTGCAAAGAATCCACCAATTTGTCTCCAGCACTTAAAAAATCAGATACGTCATTTTCAAGTAAATTTTGTAAGAACATTTGAGCTTGATACCTTTTAGATAGCGTTTGTTTATTCTTTTCACCAACAATTTGTTCAATCGATTCTCCATTATAGTAGTCTTTACACATCCTATTCGAAATAAAATAATCTAAAATTGATTGATGAACAAACCCTATCTTTTGCTCATCCATAATAATAAAACCAGCAGATTTTAAATAATCCAATTCTCTTTCTCCAGCATCTAAAATATTCTTTGGAATATATAAACGTCCCATTTTATCTAACTTACGAGTTATTTCTTTAACTGCTTCTTTAACATCTTTTTCATATATACCAATACTATGACTACTTCGACATATTTGTTGGTACCATTCCCCTATCAAATGACTAGTAGTTGTATAATCTTCTAATTTTGTTTTTTCATCTAAATGTTGCCATATGTAAAGGTTGCTTGGGACATGTAATAATTTTTTTGTCTTTGTTGTTAGTTGTTCATATTTTATTCCTACAATATTTTTTACAGTTTCTCTATCTAATTTCTTTACCTCTATTTTTTTCCACAATTTTTGTTTATTATCAGTTTCTTTAAATAAAGATCTTATATTATTATCATTTTTTAAATCATAAGTTCTACATACAAACACTATTACTATTTTTCTTAATCTATTATTATTTAAATTTTCGACTTGTTTTATTATTTCCATACATACAGCCAATGCTTCACTCGAATTAGTTTGAGTCCATCGTAATGCATCTAATTGATCTAATATTAATACTGCCGTTTTATTCTTTGATACCGAATCTAAAGCATATACTATAGATTCGGTAAATCCTAACTCCTCACCCCACTTTTTACAATTACCATGAGGAATTCTTCTATCTAATTTTATTGCAATATGAGGCATATATTCTTTTTCGCAATAATTCAAAATAGCTTCAGTACAACCACTTTTCCCATATCCTGCAAATCCATAAATCACAAAAGATTGCTCATTCTTTATCAGATTCATGCATTCTTCAAATTCCCTTCTATCAATTAATCCATCTTCTAATACTTGAAAATTTTTTCTATACTCTTGATTAATCAATTCAATATGTGAAAAAACTCGTTTATCTCCCTCAAGCATACGCATAGATATATTTTGACTTTTAAAATAGTTTCTCAAAAACAATGAATCTATTTCTTTTCCGTAGATATCACAATCATTTATTAATGTAATAAATGCATTGTAAACAATATCTTTATCTGTAATAAAATAATAATCTATTTCCTGTAAAATTAACTCTCTCAATGTATACTCTGGCATTTGTTTAACTTGAATACGTCTTAAATAATTAATACTCCTTTCTAAATTCGAAGTTTTATTAACATCTAATTCCATCTTTTTACAAAAATACTCAAACGCTTTTTTAAATTCTTCACTTCCTGTTTTTATCTGATGTTCATAAAAATTATTTGGATTGTTCGTTGTATTCACAGCTCTGCTATGCAAATCATCAAGTACACTACATCCTATCGGACTCACTAATGATACTCTCCTCGTATCATCTCGCAATAATTGAATTTTCCAATTTCTTAATATATTACGTGAACTTAAATCTATGAGTGACCAAAATTCTTTACTAGCATTTCGTACTTTACACTGTTGATGTTCTTTTACACCTTGATTATCAATAACCAATATGTCCGTGCCTATTTCATCCTCACCAAGTGTTTCAATAGTAACACTATAATTAGTTTCATTAAGAACTTTCAACATTTCGTATATAATACAACTTACTTCATATCTATTGCCAATTTTATCTGCTCTTCCACCTTTTTCTAACGGCATGTCATAGCCTCCTATCCTAATAACAATTAAATTATCATTTCAAATAGATTCCTTTTGTTATCAATAAAATTTACTATTCGAATAATCATCATATAGAGCACATAAAGTCATTCATGCGATAATTACTTCTATCTAATAATTCTATCTAATCATTATGTTTCCCATCAACTAAAAACAACAATTCCAAAGTATCTAATGCATTAAATAATTGAAGACATTCAAAACGCTGTATTTGTTTAGTAACTCTTCCATGCATTAACCAACTTCGATTTAAATAATTTGGTTCATTGCCACTTTTAAAACTATTTTTCCCATCTACAAATAATCTTTTTAAAAACTCAATTAGTGACGGATACATGCACGCAAATAAAAATGTTTTAAACATATTATCTACATTTTCATATTCGTTTTCCGCATGATTAGAAAAACCTTTATTAGAAAATTTATTTCTGTTAGTTGGTCTTTCAATTTTTGAAAAATCAATTTTTGTATTAACCCTGTAGTCAATTAATGCTGTTGCATACATAGTGAGGTCATATAATCTTCTTTTTCAAAGAAATCTTTTGCTTTAAAGAAATATATGTACTCAGGCGAATTATAATATCTATTTGTCAATTCTTCAAAAATAGAGTTTAAATAATGTTCGAAAAACATGATAATCTCTTCCATATTATTATTTTCAATCATGTTTATCCAGTTTTCTATATCATCATAATTAGAAAACTTCGAAACCACCCATCCATAATTTTCTAATTTCATACATCTATTAATTAGTTTACCATATTTTCCTTCAAATTCTTTCTTTGTTAAATCACTATTTTCTGCTCCTAATTCATTTAAAGTAGTGAATAATTGTACCATAAAATTTTCAATGTTTTGATTTTCTTCAATCATTTTCAATGCCGAACAAAGCGTTTTTAATGAATTAGAAACATTTTCATTATCTTTTTATTTAATGTCTATTTTTTCATTGCCTCTATCACTCATTTTTAATCACCTTATATTTTTAGAAAGCTTATCATTTATACTTAAATATCGTTCCAACTTTTTCTTTTTCACATTCAATTAAAATATTGATTACTATTTTTACGTTTTTATTCTTTTTAGATAGGTAATTATCTAACTCTTCTTGTGTAAATTCGATTTCACCATCATCCCTATAAATATAAGTTTCAGTATCTTCATCATAATATTTATCAATCTTTAACTCACATGAATCAATACAAATATCAATATTCTTTATATCTAATTTAACATTTTTTGTATTTATTGCTACAAAAGCAGCATTTATATTGTGATTAAAGTAATAATATTTTTTTAAATAATCATCCAATAACTTTTTATTTTCGTATGTACGAGGACTAATAATATTTTTTCTTCCTATTATCAAATCATAATTATTATCTTGCAAATAACTTATAAGTTCCATATTATTCAATGATTGTTCCTGTCTATTTTTCACATTCAAATAATTATTTTGCTTTAAAAAGTCAGTTATTCCAGATAAAAAGCTATTACAAATTTGTATTTCATTTAATAGATCACCATCTAAATCTTTTGTTTCAAAATTATAATCTATTAACTCTATCTGAATTTGTTTTCCTTTATTACATTTCAATAATACCCCTAATTTATCATTTATAGCTTTTCTAATATTTTCTTCTATATCTCTTTCAATTTGTTTTTTGTTAAATCCTTTTTCTATTAGATTTACTTCTTCTATTTTATCCATTTTATATTTGTTTTTTAATGGTTTAATAAATACATCATAGTAATCATCAATATGATTTTCCTTATTCTTTTCATTATTCAATGCGTTATATGCATTTTGAAATGTATTTTTTAGAGAACTAGTACTTGAACTTCGTAAATAAGCATGTGCTAAATCAATAGTTACACATTTTAAAACAATATCTTCATCCATAGCATAAGCAATTGATGCTATAACAAAAAAATAAAATCTTAAAATAACATCTTCAATAATTGTATATTTAAAAGGCTTATAATAATTAACTAATTCATATTTTTTAAGTATATTGTTCAATAAATGATAAATATCCATATTCCAAATCTCATTGTCCATGGTTTCATAGAGCATGTATTGTAAATTAATAAAGCTATCCCTCACATCACCATTCATTAATATTTTTTTTGCACATTTACGAATATTTTTAGAGCAAATATTTTCTTCATAGCCTAAATAATACAAATAAGTATAAATAGCTAAATAAAAAACAATCTGATATTTATTTTCAAATCCTATATTTAAGTTTATACCTCTATTGAAAATCGCATTAACAATAATGTTTTCTTCACCGTTCATAATTAATCCATAAAAATATGAAAAATAGATTTCCAAAATTTCTTCACTATATAAATTCATTTTTGATGAATCAAGTGTTTCTGTAGTAAATAATTTAATATCAAAAAAGTTAACCCAATACCGTTCTTTAATTATATGACCTTTTAATCTTTGAACGTGTACATACCCCCCTACAGAACTAGACAATTTCTTTAAGATCCTTATTTCATCATCATAATGCGAAGATGTATCATTTACTTTTCTCATTTCTACACAAAACAGCAAGATTTCATAAAAAAAATCATAGATAGTTATTTCAGTTCGTTCAATATAACGATTATCTATTCCGTTCATTACTTCAATAATATCCTCACCAATTTCCCATAACAAATGAAATTCTATATTATCAAATGAATTACCATTAATTTGTGTATTCAAAACTTCATAAATGTTATATAACAAACATATTCCTCTTTGTTGAACTATGGGATTATAAGTATTCAAGCAAGATAAACATAATTCAGTTGAATGTTTTTGTAACAATTGAATCCTATCATTATTTTTTTCTTCACATATTTTAATAATAAATTTTTTATAAACATCTACCGTTTTTTCATAATTTAAATTATCTTGCATTATAATATTTCTTTTCCAATCATCACAAAAGTGAATAAACAAACTATCAAAAGAATTATCGCATAATTTAATTTGTTCTAAAATATGTTTTTCAATCTCATCATATAATTCTTTTTTTCCAGTAAATGTAGAATATATGTGAGTAATAGAAATCCATACACAAACCAAAGTAATAATGAATATGCATGTAATAACAGTATAAAAATGAATAACATATGCCATAATACTAGCCAAATATAAAATTAAAACAATAAATATTAACCTTTTAAAAGTAAGTTTTTTCGGCTTAATATTTAAATAATAATTACATATAGAAACACCATAATAACTTTCTTCAATAATACCCGAAATAAAAGATATAATACTAATAACTAAAATTCCTATAGTTCCTTGAAGTTGCATAATAGTAAGCGATAGAGTATTTATATCATCTATTCTAAACAAATATAAATGATTAATATCGCAAATAAAACCAACTATCATCACAATAGTCATGAAACCTATATAAAATAAATCATTTGATAATTTCTTTTTCAATTAAAATACCTCCTTTTAAACCAGCTACAGATTCACTGTATTCGCTTACATTTATATTGTAAAAAAATAGTAAATAAAACACAATACCCTCACATATATGTGAGGGTATAACATTTCTCATTTATTAATATGATCTAAAAATAGAATGCATCAGGATGATTATTGTTTTATAAAATATCAACTAAATATTGTTTAACACCATCAAAAGAATTAGAAGTTATATGATATTTATATGATATATCTTTATAATAATCTTCTATATTATCTTTCTCTATTATTTCATTACTTCTCTCATCAATATTTTTTCCTATTCTCGCTAATTTATAAGGTTTTTCTTTATGACAAATATTTTCTAAAGTTCTAGGTGTATAAACATCCGTATAATATTTTTTCACTAGTTTTAATAATTTAATTTCTCTTTCATCTAAGTCTATTTCTTTAGATATTTGAGGCAAATGATCATACTTAAAGTTTTTAAATATTTCATAAATATTTGGATAAACAGCACCATGTATCCATGCTTGGCAATCATCATTAAATATCCATTGATTATTAATTATTTTACTCCATGATTGAACAAAGTATAACGATTTTTGTAATGATAAATGTGTTATTGGGTTTTCCTCATTACTTTCTTTCAAAAACCAATTGATTACCTTATAAATCTTACCATTTTCATTTTCCATTTTTGTTAAAAGACTATTTACTTCTCTTTGGGATTTTATTATTAATTTCTTATCTATTGATGAATTTTCATTTTGTAATTCTTTATTAATATACTTTAAAAATATGTAGGGATTCTCTATTTCTTTTAACAAATCATTATTTTCTTTGTTCGGTGTATAATTTTTTGTAATATATCTTGTTAAAGTAATTTCACCCCAACCTAAAAGTTTACTTAAAGTCTTTTGACTAACATTATACTTTATTAATATTTTTTTAATCTCATCACAAGTTATTATATTTTTCTTTTCTCTTATTATTCTATTTGCCTTTTCTCTAATTTTACCTTCTATTTCTTCATCATAAATTTCATTTCCACAATTATTACAAACAGGAATTTCCACTTTTAAATCGAATCCATATCCATCACCTTCATATCTTCTTATCACTTTTTTTAATTCAATATCTTTTGAATTACCACACTCATAACAAATCCATTTTTTTTCCATAGTTCTTCTCCTATACCAACTTATTTCTAAATCTAATACTCATGTATATTGTACTCAATTCACACAAAAAATATGTCAATTGAGTACAATAACTACTTATTTATATCTTTGAGGAACTAAATAATCTTTGTCATTTGCAGGCTGTTGAGGATGAAAAGACATAACTAACACCTTCTTATCTTCATAATCAAAGAGTTTTATTTTTATGTACATAGATTCTACTTTATCAACTAAGCAATAATCTCTTGTAAAAAACCAAAACTCACCTCTAAAAAATGAATTTCTATCATCTTCTACATAACAAAAATCTCCTACCTCTAATTCTAAAAGCGCTTCTGAAATATCTTTTGTAGAAATATTTTTTTCAGTCATATACTTCAAAGTTTTGTTTACCTTTAATTTCCAAGGTCTTATATTAAAATCCACATTACCTTCTTTTATTAAGCTTTTTATATTTTCTAAAAATTTGGATATTTCATCATTAGATTTAGATTTCTTTGACAAATAATTCACCCGACTTTCTTTTTGGTATCATTGATACCTTATAGATATTATATCATCCTATATTTTAATTCGTCAATAAAAAGGTATCAATGATACCTTTTTAAATACTTTTTAATATTTTTCTTATAATACCATCAGCTTTTTTCAAAATAGAAATATGATTTAAAATAAAGCCATTTATCATTGGATGGATTTCAAGAAAATAAAATAAATCTATAACAATTATTGCTATGCATAATACCGTATCACAAATAAGCGCCATCGTAATTTGACTAGAAATTACCCATTCCTTATAAATTCTAATTATATTAATAACCATAAAAAAAACAGGCATTAATATTTTATAAAACAGATCAATAAGATTTAGTACAATTGGATAATCTTTTTGATAATTTTCACCCTCACGTGAAAAAATATCAGTTGAACTTAGATAAGAAATTTCCTTTTCAAGCTTGTTTAAGTATAAGTATTGCCGTTCAACATATAACATATCTTGTACATAACGAATCATTATGTAGACTATTAACAACCATATTAAAGTTTGAATAATACTATTGCTTAATTGTAAAGACATATTTAATTCTTTACTTATTTTACTTGTAATAAGCTCAAATGCTTTTTCTGGTCTAATCAAAAGAAAAAATAAAAATGCTTCTAATGAACTAAGAATAATAAAATTTTTATTTCTTCTAGATTGTGCTTCTTTATTCAATTTAAATGTTTCTTTGTAATGATCATACAACATTTCTAATTTTTCCATTATTACCATCCTTTTATTGCTTGAATGATATCAGATTGATTAAAGCTATATACACGTGTTGCACCGCAATTTATAAGTTCTTCCGGATATTCATATAAGCTATTTAGTTGTACAGCTATAATATGTTTACCTAATTCTTTTGCTTTTGCCACTTCAAAGTTTTGCCAGTTTCGATATCCTATTATAGCTCTATCTTCATGCAATTTGTTTGCATCTTTTCCCACAATAACAACAACGTGATCTGCTTCATTAATTTTTCTAGATAAGACAGATTTAACTATTGGTATATTCCAACTTTGAATCTCACTTGGTGATTTATCATTACAAGTAAATTCAAAATTAGAATTTGCATTCCACATATTTAAAGTATATTTATAATGTCTATCATTTTCAAAATCAAACGAAACAAAAATTTTTGGTTTTGCCATTTTTATATCCTCCTCATATTTTTAATTGTTACTATTCATTGTAACTACTTATAATTCTCTTATCAAGTCACTAAAACTACTATAACCATATTTTCTTAACTTATCTACGTATTTTGGTGGGCACAATCTATCTACTTTCCCTTTTTCAACAGAATAAACATAAGCATAATAACCTTTCAGCTTTTTCAATTTATATTGATAAATGAAGCTATCTTTATTAAGTTCTAATAATTCAAAAGCCAATTTATACAATAATTCTCTTTTACTGCGTCCTACTGTTAAATATCTATAATTGTTATTTCCTTTCATTTTCACTTTACATATATTAATTCCTGTTATTTTGACATGATTTGATGTATATAAACTAACATTTCTAAATTTCTTTTCATTAATTTTTAACCCCAAATAACTTAATTGCTCACTTACTAATTCTTTTATTTTCAAAATTTTCTCTTGATCTAACTTATCTTTACAAGATATAACCATGTCATCTGCATATCTTGTATATATAATATTATTTAAATTTAATTTTTTTAACTTTCCATAAAGTTCATTATCAAATGATTTCATATAAATATTTGCTAGTGTCGGTGAAAGAACCAATCCAATTGGTATACCTTTTTTTGAAAAATAACATGTTTTTAATACATCTAAACAATCTTTTTTTGAAATAATATATCGCATGTTATTGCCCCTATTTATTTCAAAATAAAGTCTATTTAATAATTTGTGATGATTGATACTTGGAAAAAAATCCTTTATATCAATTTGGATAAAAGTATTATTATAAAGATGACATCTTGCATTTTTTACAATTGATGTATCTTTTAAATAGGCTTTTGTAAATTGAGAAAATGTGATATTTTCATTCAAAAAATCATTTATTCTATCATGATATTCTTTTAACTTATAACCTTCCTCATTATCATTATAAGTTGTAATCTTTCTATATAAACCCGTCTTCTTTTTTATATAAAATTGTTTATAAGCATTTTTACCTACATTTATCTTTTCAAATGTGCGTTCTTCTTTATAAGATATTAATAACTTATGTAGTTTACTTATATATCCATCATACTGCTTATTCTCTATTTTTACTATCTTATTTTCTTTTATTTCAACGACACCTATATCATGAAAAACATAAAACAAATAAAACAATGCTTGTTTAAAAGGATAGTTATTTACATGACATGTTATTTTATTTGCTGTTATATTTTTTCGATTATAAAGAATTGTCATTTTTAAAGTTTCTAAAAATAAATTACCTATTTTTGTTACACATTTATGAAAATCATGATTATTTTCTTCAAAAATTTCTTTTACTTCATTTGTATTTAATAAAGCAAGCATATGATAAAAAAAGAATTCCGCTGTAAGATTCATATCTATTTTATCTTTATTTTTATTCTTTAAAAGATAATAAGATTGAAATCTTTGAAATTTCTTATGCAACTTTAAATCATATGTACGCTTGCTGTTGTTTTCTATATATGTATTTATTTTATTTTCTAAATCTTTAGTTATCTGATTATTTATAAAATATGTATAAGCTTCTACATTATTAGAAGCATGATGAACTGTTTTAGTTCTTGGATAAAATGGAAACTTATTATTTATTATTGGGTTTCTATCACTAAAAAAAGCATATGTAAAAAAATCACCTATTACATTTTTATTGATTGAAAATTCATCAGGATAAATAACACATATCTTTTTAGCAGTGTGATCATCATAAGAAAACATTCCTATTTCAGAAGCCGTGGACATTGATTCGTGAATAACAAAAATAAGATGTGAATACAACGAAGTTAAAATTTCAATATCTCTTAAATTATTTAAACCAATATCTTTATAATTTAAAGTATTTATATTATCAAAAGAATCTATATCGAAAGACTTTTCAAGTATTACTGGTTTTATTTTTCTATTTTGTTTTAAATAATCATACAATACATTTCTTTTATCTTCAGGAGAATTACTTTTATATTTCACTCCACATAAAAATGCAATAAAAAAAGAAGGTTTAAATTTTTCTTGATTATTTTTGAAAAATAACATATAAACCTCCTTCATAGATCCTACAACAATTTTAGACAGTTTTTACCTAAAAATAAATAAACAAATAATTTATCGCTCACCCTATGTATAACCTCTCACAATAATTATATGTCTTCCTAATAAATAACAACCTTTAAACATAAATTTATTTAGAAAAAAGAAAACGTCAAAGTAATTTCAATACGCAAAGTAACGAAGTTTCCCTTTAGCCTAGAATAAATTTTTATTTGTTGTTTGTAATATCAGAATTCCTTTTTGGGTAATCAAAAAAATAATCTAAAAAATACTTTTCTAATATGAATATTCAATGAATTTTATGAATTATATATAATTCATAAAATTCATTAATAGATAAACAATATTTTCGTGACGAAAATTAAAATTGTTCCTATTTGTTATTAGTCATTCCTTGAATTCAAAGGCATAAACTTTATAAATATTATAAAATTTAAATGCTAGGATCTATACATAAGTATAATTCTTGTATTTTTATATTTCAAGAAAGAATAATTACTATCAAAAAACTTTAGTTTAAATTTTTTTAATTTTCAAACAATTTATTCAGTTAAAAATACTATATATTCTTTATTATTTTTAGCTATATCATCACTTATATTTAATATTTGATAAGCTTTTTTGCCTTCTTCATAGTAACACTTTTACCATAAACCTTTATTGATTTATACTCATTATGTTCCTTACATATCTTGATAATCGAATCAATTCATCCTTATCACTTACTTTTATTTGTTGATACGGAAAAATTATCAATCCAAAGATAATTACAAAACAAATGAACGAATTTTTTATTGATTTGTATATTGCTTTTATCATATTTTCTCTAATACTATTTTGAATTTTATTTTTTTGTATTACTCCCCCAAATAAATCAGACCTACTATTTGTTGAAGTATAATATACTTCATTTACTTTTATTAAAATTTAAGTTGCTATGATTTCTGAAAATAGCGAATAAATAACAGCTATAATTGACAACATGAAGTTAACATAGGAAGATGCCTTCCTATTTATAATGTACAATATGTTCAAAATAAGAATTATAACAATTAATAAAGTGTTTACTACTGATTTTGCTTTATTTTCCATACTATTCTTATTTTCATTATCATTTGGAATTACATTGCAATTATATCTAAAATTCATATCTTTTAGTTTTTTATTTTCTATGTACATATCTATCATAGGTAGTAATTCTTTTAACATTTTTTATTCATCAACTTTTATATAGAGATTTCCACCTGATTTTCTAAAATTATTATGCTTTTTATCATTTATTTCTTCTATTACATCTAATTAAAGTTGTTCCAAAACACTAATAAAAAAATTCTATTCTATACTTTTATAAACTATAACTAATTTCATATAAGTACACCATACAATCAATATTAGCCATACAAATTCTATCAATTGCTTCAAGGAAGCAGGTAATGATAATGTATTAAAATCTATAATTTTAACACCAAAAAACTCTAGCAAGAACCGTCAATCCAACATCAATTATTTTTGTTATTTTCAAGTTTTCATATATTGATAGTTGCATATTTAAATACTTAATTTTATCATTTTTATTTTGAATTGTTTGTAATTTTTCTTTAAATAATATATACATCAAAGCATAATGTTTCGAACTAAAAGTATCACAAAAGAAAAAATTATGATCATTAGCAACTTTGCTATACATATCAAATGAAATTTCTAAATTTTCATTATATTTCAATAATTTTTATAATATTTTCTTGCATTAATTATAATTGCCATTTGTATTCCTCTGTTCTTAAAAATATGATTTCATACAAAATTGCGCAACATCGACATTATATAACATATTCTTCTCTATTTTTTTCAACCAAGTGGGCTTATATTACAACCAAACGGTTCATTTTTATACAATATGTGCCTAATCTAATGACCAAGATTATAAACCAATAACACTAATTTAATATACATGTTACAATATAAATAAATTAGAAATATATTTAGTAGAAAGAAAGTGCTTATATTAAATGTACCCTATCATGAAAAAGATGAAACTAAAATTTTAGGAGCAAGATGGAATCCAAAAATAAAAAAATGATATGTAAAAAATAAAGAAGATTATTATAAATTTGCGCATTGGATAGCCCCTATGGTAATATAGTTATTATTGACTATTTCTATTTGGAGAAGGTACTAAAAAATGTTTTCGTTGCAAAAAGGAAACACGTGTCATTGGATTTGGAATAGATAAACATTTATCCGTCAATGAAATGTATGCCGTGCAAAATAATAACAATAATAATAAATACAAGGAATATATATTGGAAACACCAAACCAAAATGATATACATATTGTAGGACCAATAGATTCTATTCTAGAAGCTTTGATGAATTATATTCAAAATAATTATAAAATGAGATATTCTAAAACAACAAAAAAAGTAGCATTTGTAATTGTTGTGATCATTGTGATGTTTTATAGGGATTTTTTCTATTTGACGAAGAAGATAATCCATTTTTCATATATACACCAGAAGATGTAAAAAACTTAAAATCTATAAAATTAAGCTAGACCTTGATTTGATTATAAGCACAACTGAAGGTTGTGCATCTTATGATGAAATGTTTAAAAAATATGGAGATATCATTCCATTAAACTTTAATATTTAATTTATGATTTTTATTTTTTATAGTAAATAGAAATTTATATTTTGGATACAATAACCTATCTACTTGTGATAATAAATATAAAAACAAAATTATAGGTGAAGGATACGGAATATCGCTTTATAGAAAATATTGTTATATTATAAAAGCTCCTCAAATGAGGAACTTTTATTAATCATATCTATGTCTATATTCTTCCATCATACCTTTAAAGATTTCACCATTAGTAGGAGGTGTAAAGGTAACGGCATTAGCACCTGCTTGAATCACTTCTCTTACTGTTTCTTCAGTTGGTCCTCCTGTAGCTATAATTGGGAAATCAGGACTTATTTTTCTTAATTTTTTAACAATCTTTACAGTATCTTTTCCTCCAGAAACGTTAACGATATTGGCTCCTGTATGTAACATTCTTTGTTCTAAATCTTCATTTAAAGAAACAATTGTTAAAACAACTGGAATATCAATATCTTGTGCGAGATTTTGAATGAATTCTGTTGTTGTTGGCGCATTTAAAACCACGGCTGTAGCGCCATGAAGTTCAGCATCTAAAGCAATCGATTCTACTCGTTTACCTGCTGTTGTTCCACCACCAACACCTACAAAGACAGGTCTTTGTGCAACTGAAATAATTGCTTGAGTAATTTGAATAGTTGGTGTAAAAGGATAAACAGCAATGACTGCATCAGCATTACAGTTGGCAATAACTGCCACATCTGTAGAAAACACCAATGATTTGATACGTTTTCCATTGATTAAAACACCTGTTGCTTCACGATAAACTTCTGGTACTAAAATAGTATGGCTTCTAAGTTGTGTATTTATTTTAGGTATTCCTTTATTCATAATAACCTCCTATCCATGTCTTTGAATATAATGATAGGTTGCTCCTATAAGATTTGCATCGTTGCCAAACTTACATACTTTAATGTTTGGTCTTACATGAGCGTGTGTTAGTTGACCAAAGATGATATCTAATTGTTCATTGACTTTATCTAATAGTTCTTCTCTTGTTGAAATAGCTCCTCCAATAACGATCATACTTGGATCATAAGCGTATTGTAAGTTATAAATACCCATAGCAAGTGTACGATAATATTCATCAACATATTTTTTATACACTTCATTAACACTAGCATGATCAAAGATTTCTTTTCCATCTAGATCATGATAATCTTTTCCTAATTCTTTTGCTACTCTTTTAGTAACAGCTACGGTAGAACCATCATCAGACCATGTATAATATTTTCCTTCACTTGGTTCATAGCGCATGATCATATAACCAAATTCACCACCATGTAAAGCATTTCCATGATGAACATGTTTATCTTTAATAACAGCACCACCAATTCCTGTACCACTAACAATAAAGCAACAATCGTTTTCTTCTTTAGCAACACCTTTCCACACTTCTGCTAAGGCTGCACAGTTGGCATCATTTTCTAATTCTACAGGTTTATGAAAACGATTTTGTAAGTCTTCTTTGATATTTGGTCCATGAATATAATTAATTGCACTTGAACCATAAATAATGCCCCCATCACTATCAACTGCTCCTGGCATTGATAAAGCGATTCCTTCTACATTTGGATAATTATGAACGACTTTTTCCATTTCAAGATACATTTGATCCAATGTATCTGGTGTTTTAAATTTACTTGCTGAAGAAACTTCCCCTTCTTCATTACATAATGCATATTTGACAGATGTTCCCCCAACATCAAAAGCTAAATATTCTTTCATAGTCTTCTCCTTTCACTCTTTCTCTATTATAATATATTTTTTTGAACAATTCATTAACATCCATATTTTTCAATGTATTTATCACATGCTTTTTCTAATAAAGAGAAATCTACGGTTGCATATTGGATATAACTATAAGAAGAATTTCTACTTTTAAGTTTATAAACAACTTGTGCTCTTTTTAAAACATCTTCTTGATTCTTCTTACTTCTTAAAACACGTACTTGATCAATAAGTAATCCTTTATACTTTTGATCTTTTTCTAAAAAAATATTAAATTCATAATAAGATCCTTTAGGAACAGGAATCATATTATTAAATAATAATTTTCCTAAATAAGATTCAACTGTAGGATTTCCATTAAAAATTCTCTTAATAATAGGAACTCTTATAAAATGTACTTTCTTGATACCATCTTCACAATAATAATCTCTAAAATCAGGGGATGATAAGGATACAAAATACTGATAACCATTTAGTTTAACTTTTATTGCTATAAACTTTCTTTGATGTTTATCCACATTATGTGTTAATACTTTTGAATCTATCTTATGAAGATAATCCATATAATCTCAATCAATTTCATAAATTTTCTCCTTTAAATAAAAAATACGAAGATTTTACTCTTCGTATCCTTTTTAGCTCTCACTATTTGGTAGAGAATCACCTGATTTTTTAGCTCTCACTGTTTGGTAGGGAATCACCTGATTGTTGAAGATAAACTTCTCCACTACAATAATATCAAGTTTTGTTTCAAAAAACAATCATTCTTGATTTTATTCATAACTTATTCATAACTTTGCTTCCAATCATCTGCTGAAAACTATTTTCTTCATCATTTGGTAAATTCCAAGTAACAACTGTTTTATTAGTATGGCAATTAATGACTTGCCATTTTATATGCCAATCTTTTCCATTTAATAAAATAGAATTTAAACTTGTAAAATTAATACTTACTGCTAACAATTGTTGGTAAGTATCTTCTAGTATGTTTTCATCAAAATATAATTGAATAGATGAATAATCCTCTTTAATTTTATATTTATAAAGCTTGTTGCTTTTAATGAATTTCTTCATAGCAGTATCGATGATTTTTTTATTATCTTTAATATACTTTTCTATTTGTGAATCTGTAGAAATTAAGATCACATCTTTATTTTTCTTATAGGCTTTAGAACAGTAATTTTTATCTTTGTTATATGTTTTAACCATTTCATTTAAATCTTTTTCACTCGTTTGTCCACAAAGAAGTGAAAAAGAATAAGAAATGACTACTTTTCTTGTATTCTCTTTGATCTTTGAAGTATTGTTGCAACCACAAAGTGATAAAACACAAACAACAACAAATATAAAATGATATATTTTTCTTTTCATCATAACCTCCATTTTCTATTATATACTTTAGAATCTTCATTTTAAAAATGTATTGAGTTTATCTAAAAATGATTGTTTTTTATTTTATGGCCATTTCCGGCCATAAAAAAAGCCATAAAATAAATATGGTTGAATTTATGGACTTTTTCTGTATAATTATTATATAATTGGTCATATTATAAAGAGGTGAATAAAATATATGAAAGAAACAAATATTTTAGAATTCAAAGAAGAAATTTCAAAGTCCTTTTTAAAAACAGTAAGTGCTTTTTCAAATTACAATGGGGGAACAATCCTATTTGGTATTGATGATGATGGAAAAATCAAAGGTATAGAAAATCCTAACAAACGTTGTCTTGATATAGAAAATAGAATTAATGATAATATCTTTCCACAACCAAATTATCGTTTAGAAGTAGATGATCTTAATAAAACAATATCACTTATTGTAAACCCTGGAGAAAATAAACCTTATCTATATAACTCTAAAGCATTTAAAAGAAACGATACTTCAACAATCGAAGTAGATTCTTTTGAATTAACTCGTCTTATTTTAGAAGGAAAAAAAATAAATTATGAATATTTGCCAACAAGTAACATTCGTTTAGATTTTAAGTATCTTGAACAAAAATTGAAAGAAGCTATTTCTATTAATACATTTAATAAAGATACATTAAAAACGCTTAATTTATTTAATAATAATCATTTTAATAATGCTGCTGAGCTTCTATCTGATAACAATTCCTTTCCAGGGATTGTTATTGCGATATTTGGAAAAAGCATAAATATTATAAAAAAGAGACTTCTTCTAGAAAATATGTCTATTTTAAAAATGTATGATTTATCAATTCAAACATATATCGATTATTATCAATATGAAGAAATTGATGGAAGTTATAGAAAAAAAATAGAACTTATTCCTGAAAAGGCATTTCGTGAGTCTATTGCTAATGCTCTCATTCATAGGGCATGGGATTTGAACGCAAAAATAAGAATTTCTATGTTTGAAAATCGAATTGAAATTGTATCACCTGGTGGTCTTATAAATGGAATCACAAAAGATGAATATATCTCTGGTATGATTTCTTCTTTAAGAAATCCAATTATCAGTAATGTATTTTTCCGTTTAGGTATTGTCGAAATCTTTGGAACTGGAATTCTTAGAATTATACATTCTTACAATGAAAGTATTAACAAACCTATTTTTAATACAAGTACTAATACAATTCAAATCACCTTACCTGTTACTCGTTTAAAATCAGATTTAAAAACAGACAATGAAATCATTTATAATCTATTTAAACAATATAATGAACTATCAATTAGTGAAATTCTATCATTAGTACCTTATAGTCGTTCAAAAGTAAAAGATATTTTAAATAAATTAAAAGAAGAAAATATTATAAGAAAAACAGGCCGTGGACGAGGTACAAAATATCATATATAAAAAACAAGTCAGTTTGAAATGAACTGGCTTGTTTTTCTTATCCTTTTCTTGCTTGTTTCATACGTGTTTTACAGTCATACATATTTTTATCTGCTTGATTTAATAATACTTTTAAATTTGCTTCTTGATAGCTTGTAGAAAGAGCATAACCATAAGCAAAATCAATGCGTATTTGTTTGCTGAATTCATTATAACGTTTTACTTCATTTTGAACACTAGCAATAATTTCTTCTACCTCATCCTTTGTTACATATGTAAGTAAAGCAATGAATTCATCACCACCATATCTTCCTACAAAATGCTTATCTGGTATAGAAGTTCTAATAATATGAGCAAAGTTCATAATGAGCGTATCTCCTGCAACATGTCCTAAAGAATCATTGACTTCTTTTAAATCATTTAAATCAAATACAACCATTGCAGATGGTTGATCAAAATGATTGTATTCACCAACTAATTCTTCAACACGGCTTCTATTTGGAAGTCCTGTATGTAAATCAATATAAGCAAGTTTATTTAATTCTTTATTCCTTTTCATCAAGACAATAGCTAAAATCGTTTCTCTAATAATGACACAAACAATAAGAGTACTTGTGACAATAAGTCCTTTTTCAATGGAATTAAGTTGTGAAGCACAATGTTGAGAATAATTTTCAGCTGCTGTTACTGTTTCATCAGCAAGATAAAAATAGTCTTCACTCATATTAATAATATTGGTATTTTCATAACCATTTTCTCTTACTTTTTGAATTTCTTCTTTTAATGAAACTCATGCCTTATTAAGTTTTGCTAATTTATTTTGATATTTTTGATCATCTATTTTTGTAAGTTGATACTTTCCACCGCCATGCATCAACCCATCAAAAATATCATCTAAATAACGAATTAAGCTATTATTCGCATTTCCTGATATTTCTAATTTTATTTCACGTTGTGTTGCTCCACGTATAATCCCTGCATAATTAATAACTCTTGCATTTCCTTGTATTTTATTAACACCAATCATCATAAAAGTCATTAAAACGATTAAATAATCATCAAGAGCCCTTGAATAAATCTTTCAATCATTCTATTTCTATGTTTTCTTTGTTCCGCTTTCATTTGGTTTCATCTCTTTTTCGATACAAATATATCAAAAAAAATGAAAAAGCAAAAACTCTATGAAAGGCCCTTAACTTTCATAGAGTTTGGGAAGAAGATATAAAAAATATCTAAAAGTTACAATATGGTTAACCCACGTCTATACTATATAAAAAACAAACCAAAATGAAAAGCTTTTCATCCCTTCCTGTTACAAGTTACAAACTTTGTAACAAAGTTCATATAGATTTACTTTTTTAGCTTTCAAATAAGCTCATGTACAAATTTTACTTCATTTATAAGCATTTTTTAGTAACAAATATAAAACAAATTTCCTATTTTTAATATTACATCGTATCATATGAGATTTTTTTCATATTTTACCCTATTAGATATGTCAGATGGTAAATCAAGAAATTATATTAGATTTTAAAAATGACATATTAATAAGTTAATTATTCATATTATTATCTTATTTAAATTAAAAACTTACTAAATTTCTGATTATCTTTTCATAAGT
>ERZ812616.1627-NODE-1627-length-22888-cov-4.724872_pt1 | contig 22888 bp, 19 predicted proteins | sample MGYA00376249_ERZ812616 | MGnify/ENA primary metagenome ERZ812616 (study PRJEB26924, sample SAMEA4378265) | human gut metagenome | biome: human gut; feature: human-associated habitat; material: faeces | place: China | collected 2013 ...
GGTATGGAACCTGAACAAGAAGCCTTATCTATTGTTTCCTTCAAGGACTGAGAGGTCGCTCCCCAGTTAATAAATTAAATCCCAAATTAATTCCGATACTGTGTATTTTTATTACTGCAGCTGGCTCAGACGGCTGCGGAGTACAGGTCCGACGATGATCGCAATGATAATCTTCGCTGCGTCACCGGCAAGATAAGGAATTACTCCGACAGAAAGTGCTGCAACGAATGACATTTTCAACTGGATCGCAAGCCACTCTGTACCGAAGATATAAGTGACTGCCATACCGATGATCATACCGACAACTGCCAGGATTCTGTTCTTTGGAAATTTATCAACGAACAGTCCGGAAATCAGTGCAAGGAAGATGAAACCAATCAGGTATCCGCCGGTAGGACCTGCAAGCTTTCCTAATCCACCGGTAAAACCGGAAAATACAGGGAGACCGACAAGACCAAGTAACAGATATACGATGTAACTGATGGTTGCATCTCTAAAACCAAGTACATAGATACTGATCATGATCACCAGGTTGGTAAGACTGATCGGTACCGGGCTGACCGGAATCGGAATCGCCATAGGAGCGAAGATACAGGTGATTGCAGTCATCAAAGCAATCAGAACCAGTTTGCGGGTGGAAAGCTTTTTCGTTGTTGTGCTATTTACTGTGTTGTTCATAGTGGTAATTGTCTGCCGTATGACATGGCAGAACTCCTTTCCTTTAGTTTTATATCAAAAATATAACAGAAGTATAAAATAAACAGGATAAAATGTCAACTGTAAAAGATGGTTGGTTAACAATTGGACATGCACAAGCGTATGATGTTAACAAAAGCATACGATTTGAAAATGTATAGTATTGTGTAAACATTAAAATAAATAAAGAAAAATCAGATAATTCAACTGTTGGAATGAAATAATGGGAAATAAATAAAATTAATTGCAAAAAGTATTGACAAAATAAAAGCCGAATGATATTATATAATCAATCCAAAGGAAATCCAAAATAAACAAAAAAGAATTCCTGACGAGAAAGGGAATCTTGAAAATTGAATATCACATATTTTATAAGATGTATTTTTATTATAAATTCTCAATTCGTTTAAGAATCGAAAAATACAGGATATAGATATGAAATATCTGGTAAGGCATCGGATATCAAATATCGTAAAGTATATTGTAGAGAAAGAGAATGGATGAATAACGATTATAGAATGGTATCAAGGGGATATGGATCATAATCGTAGAAGAGATGAGATAATAAATTCTAGCTTATATCTTAAGTGATAAAAGAAAAGTTTATCAAGGATGAAGAATATTTCATATGTCGGTGAGATATCGTTGATTGGAAATTTATGAAAAGGAGGCTTAATCCAATGGACACAGTAGAATCATCGAATCAATATGTTAGTGGTATGGCAGGTAGAAGTTCCCAGAGAATAAGCCTTTATTATAATAGATAAAAGGCCGGTAGAGGAGATTCGGAAGAATAGAACAGACGGAGAAAATATACACCGGACGATAAAAAGAACTGCAGACATATTGAACAGAATACCACATATTTAAAGATATTATTAATATGTGTAAAGAAACATGAATAGTAGATTTGAATGAATGTGCAAAGAAGATGAGTAAAAGATCATCGGAAAGCATACAAAGGCGACAGGGAATAAAAATTAAAAATCATTCTCCGATATAAAAATTAAATATGATAAAATTGAATATGTAACAGCCATCATAGGAAAGAATATGATGGCTGTTTTTTACGTTGATATCAGAGAGCAGCCGGCAGATATTTTACAGGGATAAAAAAATTGTAATTTTTGTAATATTTTTTTAACATATTTGGCGGGATATTTTGACAATAAACAGGTCATATGATAAACTTATATAAGTAAAATTGTAGGGAAATACGCTTTTTTAAAATAAACATTTGAGGTGAGAAATATTGGATAAATATGAATATAGGGTGAAGACCGAGCAAATGCTTGATCATCTGGAAAAGAAGGAGTACCAGCAGGCAAAGGAAATTGCTGATGGTATAGACTGGCGAAGAGTAAAGAATGCGTCAATGCTCAATACAGTCAGTGAGATTTATGAATATAACGGTGAGTTTAAGAAGGGGAGAGATATACTGTTCCTGGCATTTGACAGAGCACCGGGAAGCAGAAAAATTGTATATCGTTTAGGCACACTGGCACTGAAGATCAAAGATATCAGAGAAGCAACGGATTGTTATGAAGAATTCGTAAAGCTGGCACCAAAAGATCCGAATCAGTATATTTTAAAATATAAGATTCTGAGAACACAGGGGGCATCGCTGACAGATCAGATTACAGCACTGGAAGAATTTAAAAAAGCGGAATATATTGAAAAGTGGGCATATGAACTTGCCAAATTGTATGATGAAGCCGGAATGACAGCAGAATGTCTGGAAGAATGTGATGATCTGATCTTGTGGTTCAGTGAAGGAAAATATGTATACCTTGCAATGGAACTGAAGATGAAGTATAAGCCACTGACACCACTTCAGCAGGAGAAATATGACAGCCGTCCGGGAGCGGTTAAGAAGAAACCGGAACCGGAGAAACAACCGGAATCAACACTGGAAGAAGTGGATGACGAGAATGAATATAATGAAGGTACAGAAGAGACTGTTGACGTACAAGAAGAGCCGGTCAGAGAGCCAGTGACAGAAAGAGTTGATGAATCTGAAGTTCAGGAAATTCCTCCGCAGGAAGTACCGATGCAGGAAACTGTTGTACAGGAAGAGATTCCACAGGAAGTGCCGATGCAGGAAACTGTTGTACAAGAAGAGATTCCGCAGGAAGAGATTGTAGAAGAAGCTGCAGAAGAAGTCGTGGAAGAAGAACCGGTATATACTGAACCGGAAGAGGCTGCGGAAGAACATGGATCAACGATCAAACAGGTTGTGACGGGAGCTACTTTGGAGGAAGCTTTAGCGCAGGGCATGGCGGTTGCCAATGGCATTACAATTGAAGAAGAAGCAATGAAAGAGCGTGAAGATGAGATTCTGGCGAATGGTCAGATGATGATCGATGATATTCTTCAGAAATGGGAAGAAAAACAGAAAGACCACGAAGCAGCAATCGAGAAGCAGAAAGCAAAAGATGAAGAGCGTCTTCAGAAAGAAAGAGAACAGGCTCGTATCCGCCAGGAAGAAGAACGCAGAGAAGTTGAGAGAAAAGCGGCGGAAGCTGAGGCAAGAAGAAAAGCCGAGGAAGAAGAGGCAGCAAGAAAGGCGGCCGAAGAAGAGGCAAGAAGAAAAGCCGAGGAAGAAGCAAGAAGAAAAGCTGAGGAAGAAGCAGCAAGAAAAGCGGCCGAAGAAGAGGCAAGAAGAAAAGCCGAGGAAGAAGCAGCAAGAAAGGCAGCCGAAGAAGAAGCAAGAAGAAAAGCCGAGGAAGAAGCAGCAAGAAAAGCGGCCGAAGAAGAGGCAAGAAGAAAGGCCGAGGAAGAAGCAGCAAGAAAGGCGGCCGAGGAAGAAGCAGAACCGATAAGCAAGACACAGAGAATTCCGGATGATATTGTACGTCTGATGGAAGAAATGGGAAATGAAGAGTCGGAAGAAGAACTCTATGAAGAGGATTTTGAAGATGGTTCGGAAACGGAAGAAGACTTCATTGAAGGAATCGAAGAAGAACTTAGCGGAATCGATATGAGTGGAAGCAGTTTTGAAGAAGCCGATTTCGGTGATGAAGATTTTGAAGAAGCTGATTTCGAAGAGGAAGACTTTGAGGATGAAGACTTTGAAGAGGCTGATTTCGAAGAGGAAGACTTTGAGGATGAAGACTTTGAAGAAGCTGATTTTGAAGAGGAAGACTTTGAGGATGAAGACTTTGAAGAAGCCGATTTTGAAGAAGAAGACTTCGATGCTGATTTTGCGGATGTAGAGGACGAAGAAGAAGACTTCGACGATGATTTTGCAGATGTAGACGATGAAGAGACAGATTTTGATGACGAAGACTTAGAGATTGAAGACGACGAAGAAGCGGATGAAGAGTTAGAAATCGAAGAGCCATCAGAGGAAGAGATTCAGGCAAGAATCAAGAAATCTAAAGGCGGTGTTCCGTTCGATACAGGATTTGTTGTAACCGGAAGATATGATCTGAGTGCTACGAGTGAGATCGGTCTGAAAGCCGGACTTACAGAAGAACAGAAGAAGCTGTTCTCATATTTTGTACCGGTGAGAGGAATGAGCGAACAGATCGTTGAAGTACTTGATAACGACAGAAGGGCACAGAGAGAAGGAACATCCAAGACAGGTAACCTTCTTGTGATTGGTAGAAAAGGATCTGGTAAGACAGTCCTTGCGGTTGATATTGTAAAAGCAATTCAGAAACAGAGAAGTCTGAAACAGGGTAAAGTAGCAATCGTTACAGGTGAATCTCTTAATAAGAAAGAGCTTACGAATATTATTCAGAAGCTGCGCGGCGGAGCGATCATCATCGAGCATGCAGGAAAATTGAATGCGAGAACTGTAAAAGAGTTAAATTATCTGATGGAGAAGAAGACAGGAGAATTGCTCTTTGTACTGGAAGATCAGAGAAAACCTCTGGAGCGTCTGATGACAGCAAACCCGGAATTCAAGAAGAAGTTCAGTTCTAAGCTGGAGCTTCCGGTATTCATCAATGATGAGCTGGTAACATTCGGTCAGACATATGCGAAAGAGAATGGATACAAATTGGATGAGATGGGAATCCTTGCACTGTACAGCCGTATCGATGTAATGCAGAGAGAAGATCATGCAGTATCAGTTGCTGAAGTAAAAGAGATCATGGATGAAGCAATCTCACATTCACAGAAAGCAAATGTAAAACATCTTGCACGAAGAGTATTCGGCAAGGGAACCGACGATTCTGACAGAATTATTCTGAAAGAAGAAGACTTTAGAATTTAACAAAAACGAATACCTGTAAGAAGCTGTCGGGAACAGGATTTACAGGTCGGATTTTGAAAGAGTTTTGACAAACTAAACGGTCAAAGCTCTTTCTTTTTGCCTGTTTGTAAAGTATAATGTTCTTATAAATATGCAGCAGAATGCGAGGGGTAATTATGGCTGAAAAAAAGAAAAAACCATATGAAATAGGTGAATTGGATCAATACCTTTTCGGACAGGGCAATCATTATGAGATTTATGAGAAGCTGGGCGCACATCTGGTACAGAACGGAAAACAAAAAGGTGTGTATTTTGCAGTGTGGGCACCGCATGCGCAGGCGGTATCGGTAGTCGGAGAGTTCAATGAATGGGACACAGAGGCAAATCCGATGAAGAGGGAAGAGCCGCTCGGGATCTATACCTGTTTTATACCAGGTGTGAAGAAGGATCAGATGTATAAATATTGTATCGAGACTTATTCGGGAGAACAGATATTTAAGGCAGATCCATATGCCAATTATGCGGAGTTAAGACCGGGAACAGCATCCAGGGTCACAGATATTGAGAATATCAAATGGACAGATACAGAGTGGATGACACGTAGAAAGACCTGGAATCATAAGCACGAGCCAATGTCTGTCTATGAGGCACACATTGGTTCCTGGATGCGTCACCCGGGAAGGGAAGATGAAGGATTCTATACATATAGAGAATTTGCCAGGGCAATTACCAAATACATAAAAGAAATGGGTTACACACATGTGGAACTGATGGGAATTGCCGAGCATCCGTTTGACGGATCCTGGGGATATCAGGTGACCGGATACTATGCACCGACATCCAGATATGGGTCGCCGGAAGATTTTGCATGGATGATCAATTATCTGCATAGAAATAAAATCGGTATCATTCTCGACTGGGTACCGGCACATTTCCCGAAGGATGCACACGGACTGGCAGATTTTGACGGAACACCGACGTACGAATATGCAGATCCAAGATTGGGAGAACATCCGGACTGGGGAACGAAAGTATTTGATTTTGGAAAGAATGAAGTACGGAACTTCCTGATCTCAAATGCGTTATTCTGGGTTGAGAAGTTCCATATAGACGGATTGCGTGTGGATGCGGTTGCTTCGATGCTGTATCTGGATTACGGACGGAAGGACGGAGAATGGGTTGCAAACAAATATGGTGATAATAAGAACCTGGAGGCAATCGATTTCTTCAGACATCTGAATTCTGTTGTACTTGGAAGAAACCCGGGAGCACTTATGATCGCAGAGGAATCTACGGCATGGCCGCAGGTTACCGGAGATGTAGAAGAAGGTGGACTGGGATTCAGTCTGAAGTGGAATATGGGATGGATGCATGACTTCACAGAATATATGAAATTGGATCCATATTTCCGAAAGGATAACCATCATCTGATGACATTTGCCATGAGTTATGCATACAGTGAGAATTATATTCTGGTATTGTCGCATGATGAGGTGGTACATCTCAAGTGTTCGATGCTGAATAAGATGCCGGGACTTGGATTTGATAAATATGCGAATCTGAAAGCCGGATATGCATTTATGATGGGACACGCAGGAAAGAAACTTCTGTTTATGGGACAGGAATTTGCACAGCTTCGTGAATGGAGTGAAGAACGGGAACTGGACTGGTTCCTGCTGGCCGAACCGGAACATCAGCAGATGAAGATGTGGGTAAAAGACCTCTTACATCTGTATAAGAGGCATAAGGCAATGTATGAGATGGATCAGAGCTGGGAAGGATTCGAATGGATCAATGCGGATGACGGATACAGAAGTATCTACAGTTTTATGAGACATTCGAAAGGTGCAAAGAAGAATCTGTTGTTCGTCTGCAACTTTACGCCGATGGCAAGAGATGATTACAGAGTCGGAGTGCCGAGAAAGAAACAGTATAAACTGATCCTGAACAGTGATGAGGAGAAATACGGCGGAACCGGAGCAGATCGTAAGAAGATATACAAAGCGGAGAAGAAAGAATGTGATGGAAGACCGTATTCATTCGCATACAAATTGCCGCCTTACGGAGTTGCTGTATTCGAGTTTTAATTATATGAAGTCAGTGGCAAAAAACTTTGATGCCTGCGGATAAAAATGCCGGGAAGTGTTGAAACTTCCCGGCATTTTTCGTTTTACTGTACATCTTTATTAATGACTGTATTTAGTTGGAAGAACTGTTGGCTGAGGAATCAGAAGCATCGGAACCAGAGGCATCGGATTCACTACTGTTTTGAGTGTTGCTCTGGTTATCAGACTGGTTATCTGTACTGTCATTCAATGAAGAATCATCAGCAGAGTTGTCTGTTGTGCCGTCATCTGAAGAATCAGCATCGTTGTTCATAGAATCGTTCTGTGTGTCGCCAGACGGCTCATCAGTGTTATCAGAGTTATCTTCTGTAATGGCATCATCGTTACTCTTGTCTGTATCGTCTTTCTTAGAATTGCTTCCACCGAACAGATCTTTGAAGAACTTCTTGATCTTGCCCCAGAATCCGCTGTCATCACTGTTGTCATCCGAAGTATCATCCGAAGCGGCATCTGAACTGTCTGTGCTGTTGGAAGAATTGTCGGAAGAATCCAGTGTACTGTTAGTTACGACATCATCACCGAGTGCGCTGTCATCCGTGCCGTTAATGATTCCGCCATCTGAACTGTCATCCCCGCCGAAGATACCTTTGATAGAACTCCAGAGGTTGGAGAAGAATCCGCCACTCTTTCCGTCAATGTTATCTAATGTATTCTTCAGAGCTTTGACATCATAGTCATACTGGGAAATGTTTTTCATCAGATCGGAGATCTTGTCGATCTGTTCCTGTGTCAGCGTGACGTTGTTATCCTTGGCAGCGTTTTCAACTGCATTCTGAATGTCATCTGCATCCGTTAATTTGCCCTCGATCACATCTTTTTTTACATCGTTCATGACATTTTCCGCTTTGTCCTGGCCGATGTCATTGGCCAGGTCTCCTGTGGTGACAAGTTCATCGGTCGCAGCTGCTTTCTGATCGTCATTCAGAGTTGTTCCGGTGGCTTTCTCATAAGCCATCATGATACCTGTCAGTGCACCGGTTCCGGATACTTCGATCGGAGAAGCGGCAACGACATTACAGTTTTTAACACCGGATGTCAGAAGCGTACTGGAGATCATAGAGCTTGTAACATAAGTTAGGTTGGAAACCTTTACCTGGATTCCGCCGCTTGTGGTCGGTTCTACATAAGAACAGCTGTAGGTACGGGTACCGATCTGTTCGTCGGGAGCGACTCCTTCCAGATATTTTCTTTCGTCTGCATTGGTAACTTCGATGACTTCTGCTTTGTCAGATGAAGTCCCGAAATATTCATACATAGAATTCTTCTGTGAATCAGTCAGATTGGCGCCAAGTGTTACAACTTTGGATGAATCTGCTCTTACAACCAGTGGTGCCGCAGTAGATCCAAGTACGATTGCCATGGCAACTGGTAATGCTCTTTTTAATTTTTTCATAATGCGTGGTGTGTTCACCATGCCCCCTTTTTATTAAATATTTTTATCCCTGTTACTTTTTTAATATAACATAAAACAGTGTGTTTTCCTAGAAAATATAAATTAACTATTTCTAAAGATTTTCTGTAGATTGCGTCCGCATCTGCACAGTCAACAACTTCTGCAGGCGTGAGTCCAGCTCCTTTTGCGGTATCATTCCCTGCATGGTGGCGATCAGTTCCCGGTCTTTGAAAATGAGAAATGCCGGAAGAAGAGCGGTCTGATATTGCACAGCAAGAAGTGCGGATTCAGAGGTCTCTACTTCAAAAAAGCAGATGCTGCCGAAATATTTCTTCTGATATTTCTTTTCCAGATCTTCTATGACAGGGCGCATCATTGCACATTTTCCACACCAGACAGCGTAGAACATGACTACAGCCAGTGTGGGATGCTCCGGTCCAGCCTTTGCCGGTGTATCGGAAGAAAACTGCCAGTGGTTCATCCGGCAGATATCAAAGTTCTGTGTCGTCAGATGTAACATAAGCTTCCACCCTTTCCCATAAGAAACAGGAGCATAAGATATGCTTTCTATTAATATATGAAAGGAAAGGGAAGAAGTGCAGGCAGACAGGGTCGGTATATAAGTCCGGATATTGCAGCGTGTTATCTGCGCTTTGCGATCAGTTTACAGATCGGATTGCCCATAGAAGAGAACTTGGCTTCATATTCAGTCATAATATTGCCCTGATTCATCGTACTGTCGTTATGAAGATCATAGGATAGCTGATCCAGAACGAAAAGTTCGGAAGTTTCAAGTTCTTCTACTGAAAAGTCAAAGAGCGGCCGGTTGTCGGTCTTGAATTCTACCGTTCCATCTGCGGTCAGGACCTGGTCATAAAGCTTGAAGAATTCATTGGAAGTCAGTCTTCTTCTTGCATGGCGGGCTTTCGGCCACGGATCGGAGAAGTTCAGGTAGATACGTGATACTTCTGCCGGGGCGAATACGGTTGGCAGGTCATTTGCATCCATACAGATGAACCGGATGTTGGCAGGAGCTTTCCCCTCTGCTTCCAGTTCCTGGAATTTCTCAACGGCACGCAGCAGAACGCTGGAATAACGCTCAATGCCGATGTAGTTGATCTGTGGGTTTTGGGCTGCCAGGGTCAGAAGAAACTGACCTTTTCCCATGCCGATCTCGATATGCAGGGGCTGCTCTTTTTTAAACGTCTGGTTCCAGTCTCCGCGTAAGCTTTCCGGATCTTTCACAACTTCTTTGCAGGCTTCGAGAACGCTCTCTGCACGTGGTATATTTCTAAGACGCATACGTGTATTCCTCCTTATAATCACTGGATTTGCAAATCGTTCTTAGTTTAGCGTCTGTGCAGGAAAAAGTCAATGGAAGCAGAAATTGTCAGAAGAATTGAGAAGAAATAATACAATATATACAAAATAATTGTGGTAATTTAAAAAAATAGGTGTATTATTATAACATGGATAAAAAAATAACAATTATTTATTGTGAAATATGCGAAAAGGAGGGCGGATTATGAACTCTGTAATTGAAAAATTGGCTGAAGTAGAGACGACGGCGGAGACGATCGTAGAGCATGCCAGACAGCAGAAGAGTGAAATTGAAAGACAGATACAGGAAGAAAGAGATCAATTTGACCGGGATCTGGAAGAAGAGACACAGAAAAAACTGGAGAAGATAAAAGAAAAGTCGCAGCAGGAAGTAGAGAAGGTCCTGGACCGGGAACGGAAGAAGAACCAGACTGCAATTGATGCGCTGAAGCAGGAATATGAAGAAAATCACGAGATTTATGCAGAGGAAATCGTAAGACATATGATCGAGGTGTAGTGTATGGGAAATGTGATGGCTTACAGTGGGATTACGACAAAGGTACGTGCAATGTCGGCAAAGCTTTTGGCAGCGGAGGATTATGACACAATTGCCGGACTTGGGACAGTAACGGAAGCAATTGAATATCTGAAAGACAAGACGGCATATGCACCTTATGTGAACCGGATGGATATTTCTCTGTATCACAGGGGAAATGTGGAGAAGATCCTGTATCAGTCTCTGTTCGATGATTATTCGAGACTCTTCCGTTTTGCCGGAATGAAACAGAAAACATTCTTAAAATTATACTGGAAACGTTATGAGATTGATCTGATCAATTATTGTCTGAGAATTGTGTTCAATCATTATGACAAGCCGTTTGACCTGGAATATAAGAAAGAGTTTTTTGACAGATATTCACAGATTTCCATTGACCGGTTGATAACTTCGAAAAATATTGATGAGCTTGTGGATAACTTACGGGATACGGAGTATTATGATGCACTTGCCAGAATTAAAGATTCCGGAGCGGGAACGCTTTTTGATTATGATCTGGCACTGGATCTGTATTATTTTTCCACCATGTGGAAAAAGGGAAAAAGGGTTCTGAAAGGACATGAACAGAAGATATTTTTAAAAGATTACGGAACGAAGATCGACCTTCTGAATCTACAGTGGATCTACCGTGCGAAGAAGTATTATCATATGCTTCCGCCGGACATTTATTCGATGACGATCCCGATTCATTACCGGGTTCGTGTGGAAGAGTTCAAGAGCCTGGTAGAGACTCCGACACTGGAACAGTTCGAAACTGAAGTGGGAAAAACGTACTATGCGGGAAAGTATGATTATATGCAGGCAGATAAGACACTGGAACAGATGTACCGTGACTGTCTGCGGAAATTGTACCTGACCGATAAAAGGAATGATCCGTATTCGATCGCGATCGTCAATACGTATCTGTTCCTGAAAGAAGAAGAAATCTATAAACTAACGACAGCCCTTGAGTGTATCCGTTACGGTTTGACGAAGGGAGAGACATTAGGATACTTAGGAGGTGTGAATCAATGATTGTTAAGATGAAGTTCTTAAGCATCAGCGGACCGAAGAATGACATCGACCGTGTCTGCGAGGTGTATCTGTCGAAATACGAAATGCAGCTTGAGAATGCGGCGGCGGAGCTTAAGACGACCGACAACCTGCAGCCTTTTGTGGAAGTCAATCCATACAAAGAGCCGCTTGCGAAGGCAGAACAGTTTAACGCATTGTTATCTGATGAAGACCAGCGAATCGATGTATCGATGAACCAGGATGATATGCTGAGTCTGATCCGGGATGTCAATCATGACTATCTGGATCTTGTGGAAAAGAAAGAGTTAACGAAGAAGCAGGTAGACGAATACAAAGAAAAGCTTCTGATCATGGAGCCGTTCCGGACACTGAAATTGGATATGCAGAAATCATTAAAGTATAAATATATGAAAGTCCGGTTCGGACGGGTAGATGTGAATTATTACAAACGTCTGGAAAAATATTTGTTTGATGATCTGAATGCGGTATTTATCGAAGGCACGAGGAATGAAAATTATGTGTACGGATGTTATTTCGTATCGAATGCAGATTCCAGTAAAGTAGATTCGGTATTCAATTCTTTGCATTTTGAAAGGATTGCAATTCCGTCCGAGTACATAGGAACACCGGAGCAGGCCTGTGAAGAGCTTGAAAAGGCAATCGAAGAAAAGCAAAAAGAGATTGCAGAGATAGAAAAACAGATCAGGGAGCTGATGGCGAAGAATGCCGCAAAGCTACGTGGTGCGAAAAGGCGTCTGGAAGAACTGTCTACAAACTTTGATGTACGTAAGCTGGCGGCAAGGATCGAAGAGGGAGATAATAAAGAAGATTATTACATCCTGTGTGGCTGGATGGGTGAAGAAGATGTGAAAAAATTCCTGGCGGAATCGAAGAACGATGATAAGGTATTCGTTGTTGTAGAAGAAGATAAGGAGAAGTTTTTCGGAGAACCGCCGACGAAGCTTAAGAATCCAAGATTCTTCAAGCCATTCGAGATGTTCATACGGATGTACGGACTTCCGGCAAATGATGAGATAGATCCGACGATGTTTGTGGCACTGACGTATACATTTATCTTCGGTGCGATGTTCGGGGATGTCGGGCAGGGCTTATGTCTGTTCGTATTCGGCGGGCTTTTGTATCTGATCAAGAAGATCAACCTGGCAGGGATCATATCCATTGCGGGACTGTTCTCGACATTTTTTGGATTCATGTTCGGAAGTATCTTCGGATTTGAAGATGTGATACAGGCACGCTGGTTAAGACCTGTGGATGCGATGACGAACCTGCCGTTTATCGGACAGCTCAATACGGTATTCGTGGTAGCTATTGCATTTGGTATGGGACTGAATATCCTGGTGATGATCTTTAATGTGATCAATTCGATCAAGAGTCATGATCTGGAAAATATGTTATTCTCCCATAACGGAATCGCAGGACTGGTGTTCTATGGATTCCTGGTGCTGACGATCGTGCTTTATATGACGGGACACAAGGTTCCGGGTAATATCATGATGGTAATTTTCCTGGGGGTTCCGGTGCTCTTGTTCGTATTCAAGGAACCGTTGGGCAATCTGGTGACAAAGCAGCATAAGAAGATGGAAGAGGGAAAGGTGATGTTCTTCGTGCAGGCGTTCTTCGAACTGTTCGAGACGATGCTGAGTTATTTTTCCAATACTATTTCTTATGTGCGTATCGGTGCATTTGCCGTCAGTCATGCGGCGATGATGGAGGTTGTGCTGATGTTATCGGGCGCAAGTGCGGGGCATACGAACTGGATCGTGTTCGTGCTTGGAAATGTGCTGGTGTGCGGACTGGAAGGGCTGGTCGTCGGTATCCAGGTACTGCGTCTGGAATACTATGAGATGTTCAGCCGTTTCTATAAAGGAACCGGACGGGAATTTAAGCCGTTCCACAGTCAGAGTGACAGAAAGTAATAAAATTCAAAGATATATTTACAGGAGGACAAAAATATGAGCCTGACAGTTAGAGTATTATTCGTTGTAACATTGTTGCTGAGTATTGTAATTCCATTTGGATATTTTCTGATCGGACAGAGGACGAAGAAGCGTTATAAGAGGGCTATCGGCACAAATATATTCTTTTTCTTCAGCACTGTTCTGATCGCAGGGATCATGCTTTTTGCGGGAGATCCGGTACAGGCAGCGGAAGCAGCCGGCAATACGGCGTCGAACGCAACAGGATTCGGATACCTGGCAGCAGCACTTTCAACCGGTCTTTCCTGCGTCGGCGGTGGTATCGCCGTTGCAAGTGCAGCAAGTGCGGCTCTGGGTGCAATTAGTGAAGATTCCAGTGCACTTGGTAAGTCACTGATCTTCGTAGGTCTTGCAGAAGGTGTGTGTCTGTACGGACTGATCATCTCCTTCATGATCTTGGGTAAATTGTAAGATGAAGATGTATCTGATCAGTGATAATATCGATACTCTGACAGGAATGCGTCTCGCAGGGGTAGACGGAATCGTGGTACATGAAAGAGAAGAACTCCGGTGTGCGATCGAGAATGCCATGGAGGATAAAGATGTAGGTGTGATTCTGTTGACGGAGAAATTCGGAAGAGAATTCCCGGACCTGATTGACGAGATCAAGCTGGAGCGGACAATGCCGCTTCTGATCGAGATTCCTGACAGACACGGGACCGGACGTAAGAAAGATTTTATCACGTCGTATGTAAATGAAGCGATAGGGTTGAAATTATAGACAGGAAGAAGGTGGCACATTTGACAAACGAAGAAAAGATCACGCATATCCGCACGGCAGCGATGGAAGAGGCAAGAGCGGAGGCGAATGCGATCATAAAGCAGCATGAGGATGCGCTGAGAAGTGTGTTCGAGCAGCACCAGATCGAAGCCAGACGGCAGTCGGAGACGAGAGTGCGTGCGGAGAGTGTGACTGCAAAACAGCAGCTGAATATGGCGATGTCAAAGGCGCAGCTTGAATTAAAACGTGAGATGGGTAAGATACAGACAGAACTTAAGACAGAACTGTTCGAAGAAGTACAGTTAAAGCTTCTGGCATTTATGAGAACAGAAGAGTATAAAGAGGTTCTGATCCGTTATATAGAGAAAGCAGCACAGTTTGCATCCGGGATGGCGATGACGATCTATATCAATCCGTCCGATGCAGATAAGAAGACATATCTGGAGGAGCGCACGGGAATGACGCTGACGATCAGCAAAGTGGATTTCATCGGCGGTGTGCGTGCGGTTGTGCCTGAGAAGAATGTTCTGGTGGATTATGCATTCAAAGGGGCACTGGAAAATGAATACCAGAAATTCCGGTTCCGGGGAGGTGTAAAGGGTGAGTAGCGGAAAGACAGAAAAGATATATGGCATCAACGGCCCGGTCATTTACCTGAAAGGGAAGACGGATTTTAAGATGTCGGAAATGGTCCATGTGGGAGAGGAAAAGCTGGTTGGCGAAGTTATTTCCCTGGATAAGGACCGGACGACGGTACAGGTGTATGAGGAGACTTCCGGACTGCATCCGGGAGAACTTGTGGAAGGTACGGGAGCGGCAGTGTCGGTTACACTGGCACCCGGTATCCTGAATAATATCTTTGACGGTATTGAGAGACCGCTGGAGCGGATCGCTGACAAGGGCGGGGCATTTATCACCCGTGGTGTCAGTGTGGATGCACTGGACCGCCAGAAGCTCTGGGAGACGCATATCACAGTGGCGGAAGGCGATATGGTACAGGGTGGAACGATCATTGCGGAAGTGCCGGAGACGTGGGCTATCGTGCACAAATGTATGGTTCCTCCGGGAGTGGAAGGAACTGTTATATCTGTGGTTTCGGATGGTGAATATACGATTGATGAGACGCTGGTTACGATTGAACTGTTCAATGGAGAAAAACGAGAACTTTCGATGACACAGCACTGGCCGATCCGTGTACCGAGACCGGTGAGCCGGAGATTCCCGGCAAGTGTGCCGCTGGTAACAGGACAGCGAATTCTGGATACGATGTTCCCGATTGCAAAAGGTGGAACGGCTGCGATTCCGGGAGGATTCGGAACGGGTAAGACGATGACCCAGCATCAGATCGCAAAATGGTCGGATGCGGATATTATCATATATATCGGATGCGGCGAGCGTGGAAATGAGATGACACAGGTTCTGGAAGAGTTTTCGGAGCTGGTCGATCCGAAATCAGGAAATCCTTTGATGGACAGAACGACGCTGATCGCCAATACCTCGAACATGCCGGTGGCTGCCCGCGAGGCATCCATTTATACCGGACTTACACTGGCGGAATATTACCGTGACATGGGTTATGATGTGGCGATCATGGCGGACTCGACATCCCGATGGGCAGAGGCACTGCGTGAGCTGTCCGGACGACTGGAAGAGATGCCGGCGGAGGAAGGGTTCCCGGCATATCTGGCATCGAGACTGTCGGCATTCTATGAAAGAGCCGGCATGATGCAGACATTAAATGGTGCAACCGGATCTGTCTCTATCATCGGAGCGGTGTCTCCGCAGGGGGGAGATTTCTCCGAGCCGGTTACGCAGAATACGAAGCGTTTCGTGCGCTGCTTCTGGGGACTGGATAAATCCCTGGCGTATGCGAGACATTTCCCTGCGATCCACTGGCTGACGAGTTACAGTGAATATCTGAATGACTTAAGCGGCTGGTATTCGGATCATGTGTCGCCGAAATTTGTTGATTACAGGAACCGTCTGATGGCGATCCTGAACCAGGAGAGCAGTCTGATGGAGATTGTAAAACTGATCGGCGGGGATGTGCTTCCGGATGATCAGAAACTGATCCTGGAGATCGCAAAGGTGATCCGTCTGGGATTCCTGCAGCAGAATGCATTTCATAAGGATGATACATGCGTATCGCTGGAGAAGCAGTTCAAGATGATGGACGTGATCCTGTATCTGTATAAGACCAGCAGGAAACTGGTGGCAATGGGAATGCCGATGTCGGTACTGAAGGCGGAAGGTATATTTGAAAAGGTCATTGCGATCAAGTATGATGTGCCGAATGACAACCTGCAGTTACTGGATCTGTATAAATTAGACATTGATGACTTCTATAACCGCGTCATCGAGAAGAATGCGTAAAGGGAGGGACGTAAGATGGCAATAGAATATCTTGGACTGAGCAGTATAAATGGCCCTCTCGTCGTGCTGGAAGGCGTGGAAAATGCATTTTACGATGAGATCGTAGAATTTATTGTAGATCATAATACGAGGAAAATGGGGCGTATCGTAGAGCTGGATGAAGACAAGGCTGTGATCCAGGTATTTGAAGGGACAGAAAATATGTCACTGGATAATACCCATACAAGACTTACGGGACATCCGATGGAAGTTACTGTATCGGAGGAAATGCTGGGACGTACATTTAACGGAATCGGGGAAGCAATCGATGGACTTGGTCCGATTGCAGATGCAGAAAAAAGGGATGTAAACGGACTTCCGTTGAATCCTGTCAGACGGGAGTATCCACGAAACTATATCCGTACCGGAATCTCGGCGATTGACGGTCTGACGACACTGATCCGCGGGCAGAAGCTTCCGATATTCTCGGGAAACGGATTGCCGCATGACCAGCTCGCGGCACAGATCGTAAAGCAGGCTTCACTTGGAGACGATTCGGATGAACAGTTTGCGGTTGTATTCGGTGCGATGGGAGTCAAGCATGACGTGGCAGAATTCTTCCGTAAGACATTTGAGGAAAGCGGTGTGGCAGATCATGTGTGTATGTTCCTGAATCTGGCAAATGATCCGGTGGTAGAGCGTCTGATCACGCCGAAGGTTGCGCTGACGGTAGCGGAATATCTGGCATTTGAGAAAAATATGCACATTCTGGTTATCCTGACGGATATGACTTCTTTTGCGGAAGCCATGCGTGAAGTGTCTTCTTCCCGTGGCGAGATTCCGTCAAGAAAAGGATATCCGGGATATTTATACAGTGAACTGGCCACGATCTATGAACGTGCCGGTATTGTGGACGGGGCAAATGGTTCCGTAACACAGCTTCCGATCCTGACCATGCCGAATGATGATATTACACATCCGATCCCTGACCTTACCGGATATATCACAGAAGGACAGATCGTACTGGACCGTAATCTGCACGGGCAGGCAGTCTATCCGCCGATCAGTATCCTGCCATCGCTGTCACGACTGATGAAGGACGGCATCGGAAAAGGATATACCAGGGAAGATCATCAGGATCTTGCGAACCAGTTATTCTCTGCCTATGCAAAGGTTGGAGAGGCGAGAAATCTGGCTTCGGTTATCGGAGAAGATGAATTGTCACCAATCGATAAACAGTATCTGAAGTTCGGTGAAGAATTCGAGAGACGCTATATTGGCCAGGGACCGGCGGAGAACCGGACGATGATGGAGACGCTGGATCTTGGCTGGGAACTGCTTGGACTTCTGCCGAAGGAAGAACTGGACCGTATTGATACGAAGCTGGTTGAGAAGTATTGGAAGGATACGAAAGAGACATTGGAGACAGAAGAGTAGGAGGGATGCATATGGATCCGAGAGAATTTCCTACCAAGGGAAATCTGATGCTTGCAAAGAATTCTCTGATGCTTGCACGTCAGGGGTATGACTTGATGGATAAAAAGCGGAATATTCTTCTGAAAGAGCTGATGGGACTGATCGATGAGGCGAAAGACATTCAGGAAGAGATCGATGCAACCTTTACAAAAGCATATGCCTGCCTGCAGCGTGCCAATATCGAACACGGGATCAGTAAAGTCCAGGAACTGGCATTTACTGTTCCAATCGAGGATTCGCTGAAGATGCAGACCAGAAGCATCATGGGAACGGAGATCCCGCACATCAAGTATGATGCGAAGCAGAATGATCTGACGTATTCGTTCAGCACGACACATGAGTCGGTGGATATTGCAAGAGAAGCTTTCCGGGAAGTGAAGGAACTTACGATCAAGCTGGCTGAGGTGGAGAACTCGGCGTACCGTCTGGCCGCAAATATCAAGAAGACACAGAAGCGGGCGAATGCGCTTAAGAATATTACGATACCAATGTATACGAATCTGGTGCATACGATCAGTAATGCGCTGGAGGAGAAGGAAAGAGAAGAATTTACACGGTTGAAGGTGATAAAGAGGATGAAAATGTAACGACAAATTTTGCAAAGTAATTCCACTTATCCCCAACAAAAGAGGAGTTATCCACGGGAAACTGTGGATAACTCCTCTTTTGTCTGATAATTCCAATGCATGAATCGACATAGAATGACAACGATTATAATGAACGGGATTTTTCTGTACTTACATTAATGCATTCGATTACAGCACCACGCATGCCGGCTTTTTCAAGAGCCTCGCAGCCTTCGATGGTTGTTCCGCCAGGGGATGTGACCATGTCTTTTAATTCACCCGGATGTCGAGTGCGCCATAAAGAATGGCACCGCCCATATTGCCACATCCGATAATTCCGATTTTTTTTGTGATCATAATAATTCCTCCTAGTTTGGTCATGAGATGTTTTAGAGCAGATATTTATAAAGTGTACAGTATGCAATGACAGGAGCTTTAAGGAGTCAGCTTGTGCAGTTCCCATGCTTTTTCGATACTTCCCGGAGTTTCCATCAATAATTTCGTTCCTTCTGCCATACATCTCGCAACGTAGAACATACCTTTCTGTCCGATAGTCATACCGGCCTGTCTGGCAGCAGCCCAGTGATGAAGCGGGGTACCTTTACACATCGTAGCGGCACTTAAGGTGATCAACGGGACGGTGTGGCTGACCTGTGAAGCGTCCGTGCCGATAGCGATCGGAACCGGTTCATCTTCAAGCGGTTCCAGGCCGGAGAATAGTGTCCCGTCATTGATGAGTCCGGCTTCTTCTGTGATCTGCTTTGCAAAATCCAGCTCTTCCGGTGTATAAGCCGGTGTCGGAACTCTGGTCATAGCATCGTAATATAATTCTGTCAGTACCCGGTTAACTTTCATCTCACTGCAGCTTGCGACCAGTTCGATATCGACGGTGGTGTCTGTCATAAGAGCGGCACCTCTGGCGCAGTTGTCTACACGTTCGCTTGCATCTTCGGTGCGGGAACGTAAGTAGGAGCGGATGAAATAATTTGTCTTTGCGATATCCGGAACAACATTTGCCGGAAGACCGTTATCAATGTAGGCATAATGCATACGGACATCTCCCGGTACGTGTTCACGGAGATAATTGACGCCTACATTCATGAGTTCGGCGGCATCCAGGGCGCTGCGACCTTTTTCAGGTGCTTTGGCAGCATGGGAACTAAGTCCGTGGAATGTGTAGTTCTTAATGTCCTGTGCCTGCCAGATATCGTTGCTGACACGGTTGCGGTCGAATGGATGCCAGGTAATAGCAACATCGAGGTCATCAAAGACTCCCTGATTGTTCATCATGATCTTGCCGGACATGATCTCTTCGGCCGGGCAGCCATAGACGCAGATTGTTCCGGCTGCACCGGTTGCTTCCATATCGGCTTTTAATGCACATGCCGCTGCGGCAACGGCTGTTCCAAGCAGGTTGTGCCCGCAGGCGTGTCCGACACCTGCCAGAGCATCGTACTCGGCCAGGAATCCGAGGATTGGTTTTCCGCCTCCCCAGACTGCGGTAAATGCGGTGTCGATACCGGCTGTTTTCCATGTTATTTTAAATCCCTGGCTTTCCAGATAATCTGCCAGGCATTTGGAAGAAAGTGTCTCCTGATATGCAAGTTCCGGGTGATGGAAAATGTAATCAGCGGTATTCACCAGTTCTTCCTGATGATCGTCGAGCCAGCGGGCAATGATATTGTCAGGTGTATGTTCAGTTGTTAGTGTATTCAAAATATAGATACCTCCTCATAGAATCGGGTGTTTATCTATCATTTTAGCACAGGAAAACAGGATGTAAATAGATTTCATAGTTTTCTTATATGAAAAGTAAAAACTATTCAACCGGATAAAGACCGTTTAGTACATCCAGATATTGCTGCCCGAATGTATCTACATAATCAGCAAGTGCAAGTTTCACTGCCTCTTCTCCTTTTTCACCAAGATTATGGAGCAGAGCCTGGCTGACGGTATATTTCAAATGTGCCGTATGGAAGTTAAAATCTTTCATGCAGGAAGTTCCAAGTTCGGCTTTTTTCTCCGCCAGTTCTTTTACCTCTTTCTGCGAGAGCGGATGTCCCCAGTCAAACTCGCAGCGTTCGCCGCCCCAGCTCATAGATGTGGCAGTCGGTGTACAGACGAAGTCGGAACGGAAACCCTGGTAAACGGCATTATCTACATTGACGCAATAATATTTCCCATATTCGGTAATGTTATGCTTTTTCCATGCTTCACACCATGCACATTTTGCAATGTAAGTCTGAAGTGTCGGTTCGGTGCGAAGCGTTCCGAAGTCCATTTGTCCGGCGTAATCTGGTTTCCATTCACCGTATGCCTGATTGGTCATGGTAGTCAGTTCATCACCGTGTGCGAGAGCATTTGCCGCCATGCGGGCACCCCGTTCATTTCCATAGGTAGTCATTCCGGCAAGGATTGCGTCTTTTCCGGCTTCACCGCATAATTCAATTGCATGTTTGGCGAGAAATGCGAACATCATGGCGTGATGTTCGATTTTGCAGCTGACAGGACAGACTTTATTTTCATTTTCACTCATATTAAAAACTCCTTTCGACATTTGTAAGTGATAATCTATTTATTACAATACTACATTGTAGTGAAAAAGTCTCGAGAAAAGGCTTGATAAAAAGGAAAAAAGCGGTATGATAGTAAAAAAGAAAAAGCAATTACTTAAAAGTGAGAATAAAGTTGAAAATTAAAGAGGAAAAAAGTATGAGCAGGAAAAAGTTAAAAAATAGAAGACGAAAAGATCGTGCACAGAGAAAGATTCTGATTGCAGCAGTCTGTATAGCAGCAGTGATCATAGGTGTGGGAATCGGCGGGCATGTTATAAAAAAGAATGCCGGTAAAACGATGACAACGGCCGAGACGGAAAGTAAAAAGGCAGTATCAAAGAAAAAAGCAACTGCAAAAAAACTTACGATCAATGAGAATGAAACTGATGCATCCAATAAAGAAAATCAAGGCCAAAAAGATCAGGCAGCTGACAGAAGTGAATTTGCAGTTCAACCAGGAAGAAAAGTGGGTACAACAGAACAATCGGATGAAAAAGTTGTCTATCTGACGTTGGATGACGGACCGTCTAAGAATACGCAGGCGGTGCTGGACATTTTGGATAAATACAATGCGAAAGCAACGTTTTTTGTTACAGGAGCCATGCCGGAATATAAAGATATGATCAAAAAGGCTTATGATAAGGGACATACGATCGGAATGCATACATATTCTCATGATTACGCAAAGGTGTATGCATCTGTTGATGCATATTTTCAGGATCTTGACCAGATTGGACAGCTTGTAAAAGAAGAGATCGGCTATGTTCCGTGTTTTATCAGATTTCCGGGAGGATCTTCGAATACCATATCTGCAAGTTACACGAAGGGAATTATGACAACGCTTACGCAGGAGGTTCAGGCAAGAGGATATCAATATTATGACTGGAATGGAAGTTCGGGAGACGGGGCCGTGAGAACAACGGAACAGCTTGTGGATCAGGCAACCAGTTTCCATGACAATAATATCATCCTGCTGTCACATGATTCCGAGACAAAAGATACAACTGTGGAAGCGCTGCCGAAAATTATTGAATATTATCAGTCACAGGGATATGTGTTCAAAGCATTGGATCTTAACAGCTATGTTGCACATCATGGTGTGAATAATTAATTATATATGTAGGGAAATGTGTTGATGGTTGTTGTACTTATGCTGAATAGAATAACGGAAGATCTGGCGGAAAACATGTAAATACAAAGAAGAAAAATGATGTTATCAACCAGAGTGAGACTACAAAGCCAGGTTCTGTCTCGTGAGGAGAACGGGTCTTGCCGGAAATATATTCAGACATTCCAAATGAAAATATTACACTGGAATAAAAAAGCAGGATGTCTAAGATCAGGAAATTCCGGCCGAGAATCCCGGAATATGTGTAAAAAACAGAAACAGTAAAAAACATTCCGAGAAGCACACCCAGATACCGACAGTAAAAGAACGGTAAAACAACCGGATGCAGAGACAGATATTCCCATATGCTTACGAATAAAAAAGGAAAATATAAAAGTTTCAAATGTTCCCACACGGATTCATTAACCGGGCAGAAAAGTGCAATGATTGGAGACTGCCCGGATAAAAAATACAGGAAATGATTCAGTGTTCCGAGAAAGGCAGCGACCAGGACAAAATGCAGAGCTGTGCCTTGAATGCAGGAGATAATCTCTGTGCAGACAGTATGAAAGATTTTTTTGAAATTGGTTGTAACATAATGGATAATATGGTTCATAAATTCAACCCCCATATCAATATATGAGAGCTGTGAAAAAAATATGAAAAAATGTAAAAAAAATACTTGCATTTTTAAAAACCTTATTATATAATAAATCTTGTCGTTACGGAGAACGTAACACAGACAATTGAAGATGCGCGATTAGCTCAGTTGGTAGAGCACCTGACTCTTAATCAGGGTGTCCAGGG
>ERZ812616.1629-NODE-1629-length-22870-cov-10.746702_pt1 | contig 22870 bp, 19 predicted proteins | sample MGYA00376249_ERZ812616 | MGnify/ENA primary metagenome ERZ812616 (study PRJEB26924, sample SAMEA4378265) | human gut metagenome | biome: human gut; feature: human-associated habitat; material: faeces | place: China | collected 2013 ...
TGGTCTTGTCAACGTACTTGGGCATACGCAGGCCGCGGGTGAGCTTGGTGGTCTTTTTGGTCAGGATGTGACGGCGCTTGGACGCATTGCGCTTGATCTTGCCGGAAGCAGTCATCTTGAAGCGCTTCTTGGCGCCGGAAAGGGTCTTGAGCTTCATTTTAGCCATTGTTGTTTCCTCCTAGAGAGTTTACTTTCTTACTTGTTGGGAACGGGGGACATGAACATCATCATGCTGCGGCCCTCAAGCTTGGGCTGCTTGTCGATGACGGCCTTGCCCTCCAACGCCTCGGCAAAACGCTTGTGGACATCCAGACCCAGGCTGGTATGTGCCATCTCACGGCCGCGGAACCGGATGCTCACCTTGAGCTTGTGACCCTGCTGCAGGAACTTAGCAGCCTGGTTCACCTTGGTGTTGAAGTCGTTGGTGTCGATGTTCAGGGAAAGGCGGATCTCCTTGAGTTCAACCACTTTCTGGTTCTTCTTGGCTTCCTTTTCCTTTTTCTGCATCTCGAACCGGTATTTACCGTAATCAAGAATTTTGCACACCGGCGGCTTGGCCTGCGGCGCGACCTTGACGAGGTCAAGGTCCTTGTCGATAGCCATCTTCAGTGCGTCGCGCGGGCTCATAATGCCCATCTGCGCGCCATCTGCCCCGATCAGGCGGATTTCTTTGTCGCGGATCTGCTCATTGATCTCCAGTTCGTTGGATTTGCTGTTGCTGGCGATTGTAACACACCTCCCACAAGTGTATGATAATGACAAAAGCGGCTGCCATTGAAAGCAGCCGCCGAACATACGAAGTTGCGCACCTGTTGTGCGTAATCATGGTATGACCCGGGGCTTTTGCAAACCCTCAAGGTGAGCCGACGGCCTACTGCCGGTTGCTGCTTTTTTTACAACGATTAGTTTACCACAAAAGCAAGTGCCTGTCAATAGGGTTTTTGCAGATTTTTCCATCGAGCGGCTTCCCCCGCGGGGGAAGCTGTCAGCGGCCCCGCCCGCTGACTGATGAGGGGCGGACTTGCCGATATGACCCATACACGGGCTGCCGCGGCAAGCTCTCCCCTCATCCGGCCCTGCGGGGCCACCTTCCCCCTCGGGGGAAGGCTTGGGGGCTGCTATATCCGCGCCAGATCAAACAAAATTTTTGCAATCATCATCCAGCTGTACCCGGCGCGGCGCAGCATGGCGGGCAAACCCTCCGGTACGCCTTTGCATTTGGCTACCCACAGCTCCGCGTCGGCCTCACCGGCGGGGGCGATCTTCCCCCACTCCCCCGCCGGGTCGGGGTCGTCGGCGGGGCCGCGGCGGTCATTCATGCCGAGCCAGCCATCCTGCAGATAGCGCTGCACCCAGCGGTAGATCTGGTGGTAGGCTATCGCGTATTTCTGCGCCATAGCGCCGTAATTTTTCCGGTTTTCCAGACAGTCCAGCACCATGACCATCCGCTGCATCGGCGGCACGGTGCGGGCGCGGCCCTTGGCGCGGCTTGTGCCCTCGCTGCTGTGGCGGGCGTCGTGCAGGGCCGCGCCCGCACGGTACTGCCCCACCCAATGCACCAGTGCCTTGTAATCGACGTTATATTTTAACGCAGCTGCGCCGTAATCACAGCCGTCGGCCAGACATTCCCGCACGATCTTTTCCCGGTCCGCGGCGGTGGTGTACGCGCCGCCCCTGTGGCGGGACGCGCCGTGGTAGCCGCGCAGCTCGCCGCCCGCCTGCGCCTTTTCCACGAGCTTTTGCAGGTTTTGCGGGCTGCGGATGCCGTACTTTTTGCAGACGTCAAACAGCGAGACCCCGCCCGCGAGGTACTCCGCCACGGCGGCCTGCTTTTCCTCGGCGGTAAGATGGCGGGACTTTTCCCGGGGTGCAAGGCCGTCTGCACCCTCGGATTCATAGATGCGCAGCCATTGGCGCACGGTGGTGTTGCTGACGCCGACGCTTTGCGCCGCGGCCTGGCGGCTGATCTCGCCTGCTTTGATTTTTTCCACAAGCGCGGCCTTTTGTTGTGGAGACAGCTTTGGAGTTTGGGGCATGGTGAGCACCTGAAAAGAGTGAGGAGTGAAAGGCGTTAAGGCATACAGAGGCGTAGGGGCCGGGCATTGCGGGGTTGTGAGCGTGGAGCGAACAATGTTTGCCCCTGCGGGGCAAACAACCGCACGAGCGAGTTTGCTTGCAAACTGGCGGCGCTCGTTGTGCGCCGCCAAGCGCCCGGCCCGCAGCTTTGCCGTTATTGCAGCTTTGCCTCTTGTGCGCAGGGGCGGGATTTATCTGGCCCGGGCACGTTTCCTTTGATGCGGATTTTTCCTTTTGCTCTGTAGGGAGGGGTCTTGACCCCTCCGCGGAACTGCCGAAAAACGCTTGTAGGGGCGAGCATTGCTCGCCCGTGCCCGTTTGCCTTGCAAGAAAACCGTCCCGGAAAATGCGTTGCGGCGGTAAGTGGGCGGGCGACCAATGGTCGCCCCTACACACGCAATAAGGCAGGGATACAATTTTTTGACGGCCTGCGGAGCGGTCAAGACCGCTCCCTACAAATCTCCCGGCAGCGCTGCGGCGGGTATAATAAGGTAGGCGGCAATAAAAAATCCCACCACGGGAGGTGGTGGGATTTATAAGTTACTTTTGTTGAAACTCTTTTCTATTAGGAAACAGTGTAACCCGCCTCGTGCGTATCACCAGTTGCAGTAGATGCCTCTGCATAATAATCACAGGTCTTGCCATCATTCTTATACTGCACGTGCGAAATCTTACCGTCATTCCACTCAATCGCCTTAATGTTGTCTGCCGTCACCTCGCCCAAGTCAGCAACATCAGCAAACGTTACATCAACGTCACTGCCAGTAGCTGCAGCAAATTTCACACCAGAGCCAACATTCTTCTTCGCATAAGCCTCATCGCCCAAAGTTTGTGCAGCAACAACTACCTGACGCGTTTCCGCAATAATAGCCTTCTCTTTCGCCTTGTCAATGTAACCGGTCAGAGCGGGGATGAGCAGGGCGGCCAGGATGGCCAGGATGACCAGAACGACGATCAGCTCGACGAGGGTGAAGCCCTTTTTGTCTTTCAGTTTTTTGAACATCTTGTTTTCCTCCAGTTATTTGTCTTTGTGCCGACACTTCAAGACCTCATCGGCATTTCATATCGTCATTTTATAACACAGTTCGTGTTTTGTCAAGCCAAAACGTGCTGTAAAAACCCGTTTTGTGTTTTTTTGCTATTCTCTAGCTTAGAATTTATAGGAAATCGGGCACTTTTTATGAACTTTAACGAAAGATTACGCTATCTAATTGATTGCGAGGAAATCAAGCTCAAAGACCTTGCACCCAAGCTGTGCCTTAGTGCGTCCACGTTGAGCAACTACGCACAGGGCATCCGTGAGCCGGACTATGACACGCTGCGGCGGATCGCGGATTATTTTGGTGTGAGCATTGACTATCTGCTGGGGCACGAGACCCCCGCCGTCGATGACGAGCGCCAGCTTTTGACGTGTTACCGCAGCTTCACCCCCAGCCAGAAGCGTTTTTTGCTGGACCAGGCCGCGTTGATCAAGCGTTATAAAATCAGGTTGGACGACTGACCGACCCGCCGGGTGTGGCGGGCCGGTTTTTTGTTTTTTTGAGAGAGAGTTGTGATAAAGCGGGATGTAGGGCGGCCTGCCCCCAGGCCGCCGGGGAGGTTGGCGGCAATGAGAAGCCTTACGGATCGCCGCTGTAGGGGGCGGCGTCCCCGACGCCCCGCGGAGGTGCGCGGCGGCGGAAGGCAGCGGAGGGGTCAAGACCCCTCCCTACAATGTAAAAGATAAATGGGTGGCAACGGCAAGGCTGCGGGCCGGGCGTGCCCGGCCCCTACGGACTTCTGTTCCCGGTTCAGAAATTTTCCAAAAATAATCTAGCCAACGCACGCATAATATGTTATGATAATAAGCTGAAGACTTGTAGTGTGCCCAAAGGGCACGGCCACATTGAACAAAGGGAGTCTTTTTGATGAATACAAATTCCAAGCTGCGCGTCGCACTGTTCTTCGGCGGCGTTTCCAGTGAACATGACGTCAGCTGCGTGTCGGCCTCGGCCTGGCTGCGCGCACTGGGTCAGGAGCCCTGCGCGGACAAATATGAGGTTTTCCCCGTGGGCATCACGAAGGATGGCCGCTGGCTGGCCTGCCGCCCCACGCCCGAAACCATGGCCGACGGCAGCTGGGAGCAGGGCGACTGCACGCCTTGCGTGCTCAGCCCGGACCGGAAGGACCACGGCATCTGGCTGCTGAAGGACGGCAGGGCGGAGCTGGTCCACATTGACATCTGCGCACCCGTCATGCACGGCAAAAACGGCGAGGACGGCACGATCCAGGGCCTGTTTGAGCTGGCCCGCATCCCCTATGTGGGCTGCGGCGTGCTGGGCAGCGCCGTCTGCATGGATAAGGCCGTCGCCAACGCCCTGATGGACGCCGCCGGGGTTCCCCACTGCAAGTGGGTCGCCGCCAGCCGCGCCGATCTGGAGCTGAACGGCCCCGTAGTGCTGGACGGCATCGAGGCAAAGCTCGGCTACCCCATCTTCGTCAAGCCCGCTAACGCGGGGTCCAGCGTCGGCATCTCCAAGGTTGCGGACCGCGCCGCGCTGGAAAAGGGCGTCGAAATTGCCCTGCGCGAGGACGACAAGGTCGTGTTTGAGGAGTTCGTGGATGCGCAGGAGGTCGAGTGCGCCGCCATCGGCAACCCCGATGACCCGTCCACCGTCTCCACGACCCGCCCGGGCGAGATCCTGGCCGGGGCCGAGTTCTACACCTACGATGACAAGTACAAAAACGGCGTGTCCCAGACCGTCATCCCCGCGCATCTGAGCGAGGAAAAGCTCGACGAGGTCCGCGCCGAGGCCCGCAAGGCGTATCTGGCGCTGGGCTGCTCCGGCCTGTCCCGCTGCGACTTCTTCGTTGAGCGCGGCACCGGGCGGGTGCTCTGCAATGAGCTGAACACCCTGCCGGGCTTTACGTCCATCAGCATGTACCCCAAGCTGATGGAGCACGAGGGCTACAGCTATCCTGCGCTGGTCGACAAGCTGCTGACACTGGCCGTCCACCGCCGGAAGGGGGCCTACTGATGGACACACGGCCCATCGGCGTGTTTGACAGCGGCCTGGGCGGGCTGACCGCCGTGCGCCAGCTGCGCCGCGTGCTGCCCGGCGAGGACATCGTCTACTTCGGTGACACGGGCCGCGTGCCCTACGGCAGCCGCGGGCGGGACATCATTGTCCAGTACGCGCGGCAGGACATCCGCTTTTTATTGCAGCAGGACGTGAAATTTATCATTGCCGCCTGCGGCACGGTGTCCTCGACCTATCCGCCGGAGGAGGCCGCCAGGCTGCCCGTGCCGTTTACCGGCGTTGTGGGTGCCACGGCCCGCGCGGCGGTGGATGCGACGCGGAACCGCAAAATCGGCATCATCGGCACAGCGGCCACGGTGCGCAGCGGATCTTATGCCGCCATCATCCGCGACATGATGCCCGATGTGCAGATTTTTGCCCGCGCCTGCCCGATGTTTGTGCCGCTGGTCGAGAACGGCTACTTCAACGACGGCAACCCGGTCACAAAGCTGATCATTGCGGAGTATCTGCAGGAGCTGAAGGACGCGGGCGTTGACACGCTGATTTTGGGCTGCACCCACTATCCCCTGTTGAAAAAGATGATCGGGGACTTTATGGGCGACGAGGTGCATCTTGTCGATTCCGGCAAGGTCACGGCGCAGGCCGCCGCGGCGGCGCTGGACGATTTAGGGCTGCTGAACGGCAAAAAGGCAGGCGGCACCGCGCGGTATTTTGTCAGCGACACCCCCGACAATTTTGACGAATTGGCACACACGTTTCTGGGCGAGTACGCCGGCGGAACGGTGGAAAGAATCGCGATTGAGACGTACTAGGGGAAAAAGGGCTTCCCCCATTGGGGGGAAGCTGTCACCGAAGGTGACTGATGAGGGGCGGGTTGCCGTGGCCGCCCATTTACCGGGCAACGACGGAAGGTCGCCCCTCATCCGGCCCTGCGGGCCACCTTCCCCCGAAGGGGAAGGCTTTAGCCGAGGCTTCCCCCATTGGGGGGAAGCTGTCACCGAAGGTGACTGATGAGGGGCAGGTTGCCGTGGCCGCCCATTTACCGAGCAACGACGGAAGGTCGCCCCTCATCCGGCCCTGCGGGCCACCTTCCCCCTCGGGGGAAGGCTTTAGCGTAGAGGTACACCATGGAAGAAAACTATCTGATCACCATCAAGGGCACGATGGAGCAGCGGGGCGACACGGATACCGTGGAACTGATGACCCGCGGCTCGCTCGTCCACAAGGACGGTGCCTACTATATTGTCTACAAGGAGACCGAGACCACCGGCTATGAGGGCTGCACAACGACGGTCAAGGTGGCCGAGGACGCGCGCAAGGTCTCGATGCTGCGGTTCGGCAAACAGTCGAGCCAACTCATCATCGAGAAGGGCACGCGCCATCTCTGCCATTACGAGACCGGCTACGGCTCTGTCAGTCTGGGCGTGGCCGCCGACGTCATTGAGCAGCGGCTCGACGAGAACGGCGGCAGTCTGAAATTCAGCTACACCCTCGATTCCGGCGCCGAGAGCTTCATCAGCCGGAATCTGGTTGACATTACGGTCGATAAGCTGCCGGAAGCTTAAAAACGCGCTGCCCTTACAGCGTTATCATAGAAAAATCCCCCACAGGAGGTTCATCATGGATTATAAAAACTACAACCCGCGGGCGGCGGCGCTGGCACAGGCGCGCACGCTGCTGACCGACGCCGTCAAGGCGGCTGTCGCCGACGGCACCCTGCCCGAGGCCGCGCTGCCCGACTTCATCGTCGAGATCCCGGCTGACGTCAAAAACGGCGATATTGCGTCCAACGTGGCCATGGCCGGTGCGCGCGCCTTCCACAAGGCACCGCGCCAGATCGCAGAAGCCATTACCGCAAAATTGCAGCTGGACGGCAGCCTGTTTGACCGCTTTGAGGTCGCCGGCCCCGGCTTCATCAACCTGTTCCTGGGCCAGGACTGGTTCACCAGCGTCGTGCGCGCCGCTGTCGCCAACCCCGAATATGGCCGCACCGACGCGGGCGCAGGCAAGAAGTATAACGTCGAGTTCGTCTCCGCCAACCCCACCGGCCCCATGCACATGGGCAACGCCCGCGGCGGCGCACTGGGCGACGGCCTGGCCGCCTGCCTGGACTGGGCCGGCTACGACGTGACCCGCGAGTTCTACATCAACGACGCAGGCAACCAGATCGAGAAGTTCGGCAAGAGCCTGGCCATCCGCTATCTGCAGCTGTACAAGGGCGAGGACGCCTGCCCGCTGCCCGAGGAGTGCTACCAGGGCGCGGACATCATCGCCCGCGCCAAGGAGTTTGCCGAGGTCCACGGCGACGCTTACGTCAACAAGGACTTTGACGAGCTGAAAAAGGCCATCGTTGCCGACGCCCTGCCCAAGAACATTGCCGGTTTGCAGCGCGATCTCGGCAAGTATCGCATCAAGTACGACGTCTGGTTCCACGAGAGCGACCTGCACAGCTCCGGCGCAGTCAAGGCCGTGGTGGACAAGCTGCTGGAGACCGGCGCGTGCTACAAGGCCAAGGACGGCGCGATCATGTACCGCAGCGCCCAGTACGCCGCCAAGTACGGCGTCGTCAACAAGCGCAAGACCGACGACGGCAGCGAGGAGGAGGCCAAGGACGAGGTGCTCGTCCGCGCCAACGGCATCCCGACCTATTTTGCCGCCGACATTGCCTACCACTACAACAAGCTGGCCGTGCGCGGCTTTGACAAGGCCATCGACGTCTGGGGTGCCGACCACCACGGCCACGTCGCCCGCATGAAGGGCGCGATGGACGCTATCGGGCTGGACGGCAGCCGTCTGGACATCGTGCTGATGCAGATGGTCAACCTCATGCGCGACGGCAAGCCGGTCCGCATGAGCAAGCGTACCGGCAAGGCCATCACCCTGACCGACCTGCTGGACGAGGTGCCCATTGATTCCGCGCGGTTCTTCTTCAACCAGCGCGAGAGCTCGTCCACGCTGGACTTTGACTTGGACCTGGCCGTGCGCAATGACAGCGAGAACCCGGTCTACTATGTGCAGTACGCCCACGCGCGCATCTGCTCGGTGCTGAAAAAGCTCGAGAGCGAGGGCGTGAAGTTTGAGGGCGCGGACGCCGTGGACGCCAGCGTGCTGACCGACCCCGCCGAGCAGGCGCTGATCCGCCTGCTGGCCGCCTTCCCCGCCGAGATCGCCGCCGCCGCCGAGAAGTACGACCCGGCGCGCATCACCCGCTACTGCATCGACGTGGCGTCTGCGTATCACCGCTTCTACAACGCCTGCCGTATCCTGGATGCCGAGGGTGCCGTTCAGCAGGGCCGCATCGCGCTCTGCCTGGCTGTGCGCGGGGTCATCCACAACATTCTGACGATGTTCAAGGTGAACGCACCGGAGACGATGTAACCCCATGCCTTCCCCCGAGGGGGAAGGTGGCCCCGCAGGGCCGGATGAGGGGCAAGTTTTTTGTAGCTGCCCGCAAACGGGTGGCTATGGCAGACTTGCCCCTCATCAGTCAGTGGTCGGGGCCGCTGACAGCTTCCCCCAAAGGGGAAGCCAATACAACAAAAAGCCGCCGCTTCTTGGGAAAAGAAGCGGCGGCTTTGCTTTGGCGTACACGCGCCCAACATATCTATTATACCACTTTCACTATGTGTTATTCAATCCTGATTATGCACAAATATTGCATACAAAGGTTGTGCGGTCTGCGAATAGACGAAACCTTAGGGCTGTGGTATAGTATAGTCACAGAAAGAAAACAGCCGGAGATAAGGAGATAAGAACTCCAAGCGAAGCCACTTTCCAAAAGGCTCTTCAGCAAAGTCCCATCGTGAACAGATCGACATCCTGAAGAAGATTTTCCGCAAGCTGCCCAAAGCCGGGGAGTGAAAAAGGAAGCACTTCAGGGACTCCGATCCAGCAGCACGAGGGCAAAGGAAGAGACCGGAAAGAAATTGTAAAGGCCGCCGGCAGTATTTCGTAAGGAAGGAGGCTCAAGTCCAATGGCAAACTTCAAAGATCCCATTCATCACCGGCGGGCCTGGGCCTGCTGAAAACGCAAGAACCGCATCCGAAGCCGCAAGTCATAACTTGTAAAAGATTTAAAAACAGCGATGCACGGTTGCTTAGCAGTTATTTAGCAGACTCAGGGGCCGTCAAAAAACAGACCCCCGCATGAGATATAGATTAGGATGAAAGAAGGCTGGTAGAGATGACCGTCACCACTCCGCCGAACAGGATGTACCTGAACTTCACCTGATCCATAAGGAGATACTCCAATGTACTAGAGTTAAGAGGCTTTGGTCCTCGGCATCAGACCCATTACCCCAAGAACGATCTTAATAACAAACATTACTCCGTTCCACAAATGCTTTTGAGCAAATAACGAACCAGAGGGTAAGTCCAATGAACAGTTAGTTAAGGTCTTGAAAGGGCAATCAAAATTCGCGTAAAGATAGGATGATTCCCATGACGATGCGGAAGCAGTCCGAAAAATAACGAAAAGGGTTATGAGGCTATGACTCCGAAGAAGTAAGACCGCCGGGGCGAACGAAATGTTCGCCCCGGCTTTTTGTTTGGTATGGGTGGTTAAACGGCCGTGGGATATGACGGGAGGCTGCCGTCTCCTGTCACAGCATACACCGCATAACCTTCGTCGCCTCGACAAAATCCTGCGACTCATACAGCCGGATAGCGTTCTCGTTCTGGGCCAGCACGTTCAGCTCTAAGTACTCCAAGCGCCGGTTGCGTGCCCAGCGCTTGGCGGCGGCCAAAAGCTCGCCGCCGACGCCCTGCCCGCGCACGGCCTCATCCACGGCCAGATCCTCCAGCCGCGCATAGCGGTGGGGCAAAACGCAGCTGAACTCCGGCGTCCAGCCCGCGTAGCCGACCAGCGCAAAGCCGACAACTGCGCCGCCGCGCTCCGCCAGCAGGAAATCCGCGTCGTCGGCACGGATGGCCTTGCGGATCTCATCCTCCTCCCGCGGGCCCTCGCAGAAAAACTCCGGCTGCATCGCTACCAAAGCGCTGTCCAGCTGGCGGTACAGCGCGAGAATGGCGGGAATATCCGTCTCCGCTGCCGGGCGTATCACAGTCTTTGCGGCCATCTTGTCCTCCCCTTCTCCTACATGCGTGTAAACCAAAAACCGGCGGACGCAGTTGTCCGCCGGTGCAAATCACTTGATTTCCTGGATCGTGTACTTGAAGCCGTACTCCTCCTGCAGCTTCTTGACGGCAGGCTCGCAGTCCTCAATGAAGGTCGCAGAGTAGACGCTCTGGCCGTTGTGGGCCTTCTTGTACTCCTCGACGATCTCGTTCAGCTTGTTCCAGCCCTCGTCAGCCTTGGCCTGGTCCATATCCTGCGGGAAATCGATGATAAATTCGCGATGCTTAGGGATGCGTGCTTTCATAGTAAGTCACTCCTGAAAAATTTGTTTATACATACGCGGCATGTTGTCATGTAGGGGCGGGCAATGCTCGCCCCCACAGATTTTTGCCATACCGAATATACCAAAAAGGTTACACGCCAAAGCAAGCTCTGGCGTTTGCCGCGGTCTGGTCCAGCACGGCCTGGGCGTCCATATCCCAGAGCGTGCCGATGTACGCGGCCACATGGACAATGTTACGGCTGTCGTTGCGGGTGCCTCGCACCGGTTCGGGGGCCATGTAGGGGCAGTCGGTTTCCAGTAAGGCCCGGTCATGCGGGATGGCCGCCAGCACCCTGGCCGCGCGCTTCGCGCCCTTGTAGGTCACGGCGCCGCCAAAGCCCAGATACATACCCTGCTCCACCAGCCAGGCCGCGTCGTCGGCACTGCCGCTGTAGCAGTGCAATGCGCCGCGGGGCTTGTATTTGCGCAGCAGCTCATACATTTCGGCGTGGGCCTCGCGGTCATGGACCGACACGGGCAGGTCGAGCTCCTTGGCAAGCTGCAATTGTGCTTCAAACAGGTCGTACTGTTCCTGCCGCGGCACGGGCCAGTGATGGTCCAGCCCGATCTCCCCCACCGCCGCAACGGCCTTGTCCGCAAACAGCGGGCGCATGGCGGCCAGCTCGGCACGCCAGTCCCCGTGGTAGACGGCCACCGTGGCGGCGTCCTCCTCGATCAGGCTCTCCGGGTGGATGCCCAGCGCGGCGTGGAAGTAGGGCGCGGCGTGCGCCAGCTCCAAAACCTGCGCAGCATCGCCGGAATGTGTGGCACATTCCAGCACACCGACCACGCCGCCCGCGGGCAGCGCCGTCAGCAGCTCGGCGCGATCTGCGTCGAACTGGCGGGAGGAATAGTGCGCGTGGGTGTCAAAAATGTTGTTCATGCCTTTGTCTCCTGCGTCTGCGGGGCGCGGTTGACCAGGAAGATGCCAATACAGACCAGCACCAGCGCGGCCAGATAGTTCCACTCAAACAGCGGCTCACCGTTGAGCAGCGCCGACAGCAGGACGTTCATAATGGGGATGATGAGGCCGAACACCGCGATGCGGGACACCGGGTTGTTCTTCATCAGCAGCGCCCATATAACATATCCCGCGCCTGAGATGAACGCAAGGAACAGCAGCACCGGGATACCGGCGGCGCTCTGCGGGTGCAGGCTGCCACCCATGGCAAAGCCCAGAACAGCCAGCGCCAGTCCGCCGACGCCAAGGTTGAGCACACTGACCGAGAAGCTGTCCGCGTGCTGGGTGACAGCCTTGTTCCACGGCCCGGCCAGCGCAAAGATGACCGACGCGATCAGCATAAAGGCCATGCCCTTGACGCTGCCGCCGCCGTGGTTGCCCAGCGTGGCGACAAGCACACCGCCGAAGCCGAGCGCGCAGCCCAGCGTCTTGCGCGGGGTCAGGCGATCCTTATTGCCGTAGAGGAAGTGCGCCAGAATGACGCCCATAAAGCTCTGGGTGCTGTTCAGGATGCCGCCCATAGCGCCGGTCAGCAGCGCGACGGCGGAGTAGTAGAAGATATACTGCGCCGCGGTCTGCCACAGGCCCAGCCCGCAGGCCGAGGCCAGCGTTTTGCCGCGCGGCATCGGCAGCGGACGGTGGTTCAGCGCCAGACCGGCCAGCCAGACCAGCGCCGCGCCTATCATGAAGCGGACGCCCGCAAAGCACAAAATCGACGCGGTATCGGCAGAATCAATGGCGAACAGCCGGTAGCCCAGCTTGATGAACGGAAACGCCGAGCCCCACAGCACATTGCAGACAATGGCCATCAGGACCGCTGCCGCCGGGATGGAAAAGAATTGGTCGAGTTTAGATTTCTGCATGCTTCACCTTAGTGGATGCGTGCGCCCGCGGGGGTGTTGTCGGGGAAGAACGCGATGGAGCAGCCGCCGTCCACGTCGGTGTCAGCGGCAAAAATCATGCCCTCGCTGACGTACTTGCCCTTCATCATCGGGCGCGGGGCCAGGTTGGCGACGATGCCGATCTTCTTGCCGATCAGATCCTCCGGCGCAAACCACTTGGCAATGCCGGACAGAATGCAGCGCTCGCGCTCGCCGTCGAACACGGTCAGGTGCAGCAGCTTCTTGCTCTCCTTCATGCGCTCGCAGGCGCGGACCTCGGCCACGCGCAGCTCGACCTTGCAGAAGTCGTCAAACGTGATTTCTTCCTCATGCTCGCCGATGAGCTCCGCGGACGCCGCGCCGCTCTCAGCGGGATTTTCCGCTTTCTCCTCGGCAGGGGCGTTGGCAGCCTGGGCAGCGGCCTTCTGGGCAGCCTCCAGGGCCTCCAGCTCGGCCAGCTCCTTGGCGGCGTCGATGCGGGGGAAGATGTTCTCACCCTTGTGCAGGGTGGCGTTGACAGGCAGCGTGCCGAAGACGGCGGCGCTGTCCCAGGTCTTGCCGTCAGCTTCCACGTTCAGCTGGGCAAAGATCTTCTCGCAGGTGGTGGGCATGAACGGCTGCAGCAGGACGGTGCAGATGCGCAGCGTCTCGGCCAGATTGTACAGCACGCGGGCCAGACGGGGCTTGGAGTCCTCGCTCTTGGCCAGCACCCACGGCGCGGTGGCGTCGATATACTTGTTTGCGTTGTCGATGACCTCAAACACGTCAGCCAGCGCATTCTGGAAGGCATACGCCTCCATGTCGGCTTCATAGCGGTCACGCAGACCCCTGGCCTTCTCGAGCAGCGCGGCGTCCTCGGGGCCTTCATCCTGCTCAATGGGCAGATTGCCGCCAAAGTACTTGTCGGCCATGGCGGTAGTGCGGCTCAGCAGGTTGCCGAGGTCGTTGGCCAGATCCATGTTGATGCGGTTGATGAGCAGCTCATTGGAGAAGTTGCCGTCAGAGCCAAACGGGAAGTCGCGCAGCAGGAAGTAGCGCAGAGCGTCGGCGCTGTAGCGCTCGGCCAGCAGATACGGGTCAACGACGTTGCCCTTGGACTTGGACATCTTGCCGCCGTCCAGCAGCAGCCAGCCGTGGCCATAGACGTGCTTGGGCAGGGGCATATCCATGCTCATCAGCATCGCGGGCCAGATGATGGAGTGGAAGCGGACGATCTCCTTGCCGATGAAATGCACATCGGCAGGCCAGAAGGTCTCGTAGTCGCTGTCGGGATATTTGTCGTTCATGAAGCCGAGCGCCGTCGTGTAGTTGAACAGCGCGTCGATCCAGACGTACACGACATGCTTGGGGTCGAAGTCAACGGGGATGCCCCACTTGAAGCTCGTGCGGGAGACGCAGAGGTCCTCCAGGCCCGGGTCAATGAAGTTGTGGACCATTTCGTTTACGCGGGAGCGCGGCAGCAGGAAGTCCGTGTTGACGAGCAGGTCACGCACGCGGTCCGCGTACTTGGACAGGCGGAAGAAATAGGCCTCCTCCTCGGCGTCCACAACAGGGCGGCCGCAGTCGGGGCAGCAGCCGTTGACGAGCTGGCTCTCGGTCCAGAAGCTCTCGCAGGGGGTGCAGTACTTGCCGACATACTTGCCCTTGTAGATGTCGCCCTTTTCATACATCTTCTTGAAGATTTTCTGGATGGCGGCAACATGGTAGTCGTCGGTGGTGCGGATGAAGCGGTCATAGCTGATGTTCATCAGCTTCCACAGATCCTTGACACCCTTGGGGCCCTCGACGATGTTATCGACGAACTGCTGCGGCGTAACACCGGCCTCCTTGGCCTTCAACTCGATCTTCTGGCCGTGCTCGTCGGTGCCGGTCAGGAACTTGACGTTGTAGCCCTGCAGCCGCTTGTAGCGGGCCATAGCGTCGGTAGCGACGGTGCAGTAGGTATGGCCGATGTGCAGCTTATCGCTGGGATAATAGATCGGCGTTGTAATGTAGAATTTTTTCTGATCCATCTGTGATTTCTCTCCTTATATAAACAAACCTGTGTGGTGTGCTTTTTACGTTTATGACGTGCCTTGTAGGGGGCGGTGTCCCCGACGCCCCGCAAGCCTCCCCTTTCTGGGGAGGTGGCCAAGCGCAGCGATGGCCGGAAGGGTTCTGCCCGTTCGCCGCAGTTACGCGCTTTCCCGGGCACTTTCCCCTTTACAAGGTGCGTCCGCAGGGGCCGCACATCTGCGGCCCGCAGCCGTGCCTTGACGACCATTTGCGGGAAAATCGTGCGCCGATCATGCCCAACCCCTGCATAGGGCTAGAACCCTATCGGCTTCACCCCGCACGCCTCCAGCGCGTGCCTGCACAGTACCTCGGTGCTGTCGATGAAGAACTTGCCCAAGTGCTCGTCCCGCTTAACGAGACTCAGCTCTGTGCAGCCCAGCACGGCCATGTCGCAGCCCTGCTTTTTCAGGTCGTGCACCGCCGCGCCGAACTTTGCCATATCGGCGCGTTTGCCCTGCTTGATGTCGTCATAAATGACCGACATGACCTCCTGCTGGTGCTCCTCCGACGGTACCGCCCAATCAATGCCCTGTGCCCGGCAGGCGAGCTGATACGTCTCGGCGGCCAGCGTGCCGTCCGTTGCCAGAATGCCCAGCTTTGTGCAGCCTGCCGCCTTAGCATCGGCTACAGTCAGCCGCGGCATGTTCAGCACAGGCACGGGCAGTGCCTCGGCCAGGCGGTCATAAAAATAGTGCGCTGTGTTGCATGGAATTGCCAGCACCGTTGCGCCGTAGTGTACCAGGCTGAAGCCATCCTGCTCCATCACAGCAAACGGATCATCCTTGCTTTTACCCATGATGAACGCTGTGCGGTCCGGTGTCGACGCGCGGGACGAGATGACAATGTCGATATGGTCCTGGTCGCACGTCGCGGGTGTGTGGTCGATCAGCATCTGATACAGATAACAGCTGGCCGCGGGTCCCAGCCCTCCCAGGATTCCCAGCACCTGTTTTTGTGGTTTTGTCTGCAGCGTGGCACACCCCTCCTTATAATACACTTATAGTATATTATAAGGCTAACTGCGCAATTATGCAAGGGCAAGGGCGACGGTTTTCGGGAGATTCGCAATAAAAAACGCCCTGCATTTTCATGCAAGGTGTCTGTGGTGGACCCCAATTTCAATTCAATTATATTGCAGACCTCCCCCTGCCTCCCTTGTCAAAGGGAGGTGGCGCCGCAGCGCCGGAGGGATTCCTGCTTGTTGCCGACTGCTTTCCTTTAACCACCCAGTAGGGGCCGGGCATGCCCGGCCCGCACGCTTCCGAAAGCTGCTGTGCTAACTCCGGCAACCCGTGCTCCCATCAACCACCCCGGCCACATCAGCTTCCGCCCGCGCGGAATCTCCCGCGCCCTAAAAACAGCCCGCGGGGCTGTTTTTGCCCCGCGGTACGCTGGACGCGGGGCCCGGGCTTTTCGATTCCCACACGGGTCACCTTTTACGCCCGGCACCTATTAAAAAGCGCATACAAAGAAAAAAGCACTACCTCAAATGAAGTAGTGCTTTTTGGTGACCCGTGCGGGAATCGAATTTAATCTTGACACATTGCACCATAGTTTTTCTACGTTTCAACGTGCAGTCAAGTTTTCTACATTGTCGATAACCCGCTTAAATGGTTTTTACTGCGGTGTGAAACTGTGGTATTTCCCACACTTTCCCTCTCTCCTGTAATTTGCGCAGGAAAGGGGGATTTTCTTTTTTATGAATTTGTAATCTTTTTGTAATCAAATTTTGCCCCAAAATCATGTTTTTTACTTTGGCTCAAGCAAAAAGCGTTGGTATAGTACCATCACAATCAAAAAAGATAACTTTTTCGAGCATGATTAGGAGAAAAGACATGAGAAAGCTACACATCAAACCATACAAAGAGCTTCATGCAAGAATCATTTTGCGTGATGAAACCGATACAAGTATCGCCGCAAAGGTTGGTCTTTCGCAACAGCAAATGTCTTCTCGTATGCAAGGGCTTTGTATGTTTGATGCTTACGAAATAGCAAGAATCGGTCAAGAATTAGGTCTTTCACCAGAAGACTACTATCAATTATTTATTCGACCAACAGAACGACTCAAAGGAGTATCAAATGAATAGCATCTACACACAAAAAGATTTAATGAGCAAAGTCAAGCCCCGCCACACTGGTGGATACCGCTTAGATTTACAAATTAATAATGTACGAAAAACTTTTTATAGTAGCAAAGCAGGTGATGCTGGTCGCCGCGAATGTGCCAAAAAAGCTCTCGCATGGATTAACGGCGATAGTAAGACCCCCAAAAGCTATACTGTCACAACGGACGCAGTTTTTCAGAATTTCTTTTGCGATAAAGAAGCCGTTACAGTTGATATTTATAATTTGCGCAACTACTACAAAAACCACATTGCCCCTGTAATTGGTAATATTCCTGTCTTGCAATTAACTCGCCAAGACTTGCGACGCGTCATCAACCTTGCGTATTCTAAGAAGCTAAGCGAAAAGACTTTGAAAAACATTCGCGGTGTTCTCTCAGGCTTTTGTCATTATCTTGACGACTGCGACATCCGAAATGATTTAAGTGTTCGTTCTGTTAAGATTCCAAAAGGTGCAAAAAAATCTCATAAGCAAACTTTAACTGCCGTTGGAATTTACCGTGTCTTCACCTGTGACAATACATTTTTGCGTGGCGAGGAAGGTTTTGATGATTTGGTCAATGCCTATCGGCTAGAAATAGCAATCGGCTTGCGCCCCGGTGAAATCATGGGGCTACAATGGGGTGACATTACAGATAGCTACATACATATCCAGCGCTCTATTGACGAAAAAGGTCGGCAAAGCTATGGAAAAAATGAATTTGCCGACCGCTTCATCCCCCAAACCGAGCATACATACGCACTCTTCGCGGCACAATCTGCTTTTCGTGGTGAGCACTCTGCTTTCGAGCGGGTTTTTGGGGACTATTCCGAGATTACTTATCGCTTTCGTTGGAAGCGATATTGCACACACAATCATATTTCTTATGTTACTCCCTACGAACTGCGTCACACGTTCGCTTCAATTTACAAGGCCGCGCTCCCATTGTGGCAGTTAGATGAGCTGATGGGGCATGTACACCCCGGCATGACGCTGGGCGTATACAGTCACCCAATGGACGGTGATTCAGATGGTCTTGTGAACATACTTGAAGCTGAACTGAACAAACAGATTGAGCGTGGCAGAAAGGCGTATTGCGTAGGTCCTGCCTTGGCAGGATCTACACAATACGCCGACCCAGGCACAATGTTGGTATAATACGCACAATGAAATTTGAAAAAAAGGGGGGGATGTCCTATGGACTGATTTATTTTATCTATCCTTCACCACAAAATACATTTTTACTACTGGAGATGTTAATTATGAAAATCGTTGGAATTCGTAAATCAGACTTCACCGCTCGGACTGGTGAACAAGTCAAAGGCTATACTGTTTATGTCATGGATAATATTGCCCCTCAGCACGGACAAGGTCAGTCTGCTGAACACTTTTATCTTAGTCAGCGCAAGCTGGCTGAAATGAACGGCATTGACCCCTTTTCGCTGTTGGGGCACGAAGTAAAACTCTACTACAGCCGCTACGGCAAGGTCGATACAATCGAAGTGCTTGACTAACGCTTGAGGGCTGGCGGGCTGTGTGCCTGCAAGGTGCATAGCCTGCCAGCTATATTTTTTGTCGCGGTTTTCCCGCCGTTGCGGGAGGACTTGACAGTGTAACATCTTAGGGACTTTGTTCTCGCTTGGTACGTTATATGAATCCGATTATTGAAAACTATCATTATATGCCCACATCTCTTACAGACTCCACCGGCTTACCTATTATGCGGTGTATTCCCAAAATGGGAACCAACGTCATCATGGTATATGGAATGGGCAGCACAACAAAGGTCATCTACCGTCCGACCTGTATCGCTCCCGGCGTTGACACCCATTATGTACATAATTATAATGTCGCGTCTGGGTGGGTGCTTCCAGATGAACGGACTAAAGAAGAACGTGAGGTTGAATCTATCCGCACTTCTGTCAGCCGTTCTGTCCGCACGGTACGGGAATTAGCCGCTTGCAATCCGTGGCAATTTTTCGTGACAATTACGCTCTCTCCCCAGCTTTGGAAAAATCGTTACGCCCCAGACGGTCTGCAAGATATTATCAAAGCTATGGCCAAGCGTTGGCGTAGAAAGCGCAAGAATGGCTCTGCACACTGTCCCGGTTTCGCATATTTACTCGTCCCAGAAATGCACAAGGACGGTGCAATTCATTTACACGGTTTTGTGTCTTGCATGCCTTCCTCGGATTGCATCCCATATACAATGTCAGACGTCAACGGCTCGAAAAAACTTCCAATAAAAATCTGCGAAAAAGTTCGCAAGGGCAGCCCGGTATTTCATTGCCGGGAATGGGAGCGTCTTTTTGGTTACAATACGTTGGAGCCTGTCATTGATTTGGACAAAGCATCGAGTTACGTTGTCAAGTATGTTTCCAAGGAAATAGGCTCCGTGCCTTTCAAATCTCGTTATTGGGTTTCGCATGGTCTCTCTCGTGCAAAGCGGTTAGCCACTTACTATTTTCCAGAATACTGTGACTACTCTCATCAGTTGGAAGAATATAACAAATACATGCTTTCCGTTGCCGCCGTGACAAAATCACATCATTCGATGTACCAAGAATCATATCTCCCTGTGCGAAATCGTGCAAAAAAGGCAACCGAAAGTCAACGTCTTGTAGCTATAACTACTTACATTAACGGTTGCAACCACACTTCTACGGAGATATTAAACCATTTAAGCACTGTTTACGATTCAACACCGCATTATGTGATTTTCAGAAGCGATGCTCTTGCATCTCCCGAAGAAGTCGCTAGTTCTCGGATACAATTAAATTTGATACACAACTATCTGACTGCTACAAAACTCCAGAAAGAATGTATCGACCTCGCTGAAGCCGAAAGACTGGGTACACTGGAATGGATTGATTTTCAGCCTTTCATCGAGCTTTCTAAAGACAGCCCACTCAATAAATGTTTTGATTCACCGAAATGTAAAATCCCCCTTATCCCCTACTCTCAACTTTCATTCTCGGATTTTTATTCAAAAAAGTCTTTACCAAAAAGGAGATTGAACAATCATGACTAATTTGACATCAACTAAAATTGGAACTTTCATCTACTACATTATCAACACTTTTTCTGACGGCGTACACCGCATCGCTTCATCTCCACCAAAAGCATTTCTTTACTTCGTCCTTACTCTTCTTGCTCCTGTTTTGCAAATTATATCTGTTCCGCCAAATTTGCTTCTCGCCCTATTGCCCTTCTACGCTTTCATCGATGTATTGCTTACTGTGATGCTTGTCTTTCCTTTTTCAGATTTGCACCGCCTTTCCATACTTTACAATTTCTCTACAATCAATTTTTGCAACAGCGCAGGGGCCTGTCCTTGGCTTGTCAGCCGCTCCACTTCTGACGGCGTGATTACATACATTTTTCATTGCCGAGGAATTTCTCTTGACCTTTGGCGAGAACGTCAGAAAGACTTGGAAGCCGCTTTTGATTGCCACGTTTTGAGTATTGACTATTCTGACGGTTCGGACACTCTAATTGAATTTCGCGCTTTTCCCGCAAAAGGCTCTTTGCCTACAAAAATTCCCGCTCCTAACTTTTCACCTGATGACTTTGTCGTAAAGCTCGGCATTTCTTATGCTGGCGAATATAGCATCAATTTTAATAGCCTACCGCACATGCTGATTGCGGGCGCAACTGGTGGCGGTAAAACGATTTTGTGTCGCTGGATTATATATCAACTTGTTAATAAAGATGCCGTAGTCTACTTAGCCGACCAAAAGGGATTTGTTGATTATCGTGACCTACGCGAAGACTGTCGCTGTCTTGATACCAATGAAAAAATCCTTGATGGTATGCAATCTGTGGTTGACGAAATTTTCCAGCGCATGGAACTATGTCGTTTAGCTGGCGTTTCAAAAATCTCTGACTATAATCAGTTGCCGGGAGTAGAACAGCAACCGCCGATTTTTGCCGTTATTGATGAAGCCAACTGTTTACTAGACCCAACAGGAAAAAGCAAAGCAGAAAAAGATTTTATTCAAAACGTTATCCAGCATCTTCTAACAATCACTCGCCTTGGTCGTGCGGCTCATGTGCATCTAATTTGCATCTGCCAGCGCAGTGACGTCAACAGCATTCCCGGCGCTCTAAAGGCTAATATGGAAATCCGTATTACCTCTCACTGCGCAGACAAGGAAAGCAGTATGACGATTCTCGGCGTTGGTGATGCAGCCAATTTACCTAAGATTCCGGGGCGCTTTCTCGCGTCCGATGGCACCGAATTTCAAACATATGATTTCACTTGTCCACCGGGGCAAAATTTGTAACCCCCCTTTGATTTATAGCACGTCGGGCGCGAGGATCGCGCCCGACACTTTTTTCTGCATTTTTCTTAACTTTTCTTTTTGAAGTCCCTATATATGTATTGAATCTCCCGCCCCATCGTGTTAAAATGCAAGAAAAAAAGAAAGGATGTATCACCATGAAATCAATTCGGCAAAAGCTCACTGCGCTTTCCGTGTCCTGCGTGCTAGCTGTCAGTCTCGCGGGCTGTGGTGTCAATGTGACAGGCGTTGCATTGGATTTGCCCGACAGTTTGGAAAAAGGCTCTACCATCACCGCCACGCCGGAATACACCTTCGATGGCGCAACGCCCGAAAGTGCCGCGCTCTCCAAAAAGCTGGACACGCTGGACATGAGTTATAGTTCCAGTGACCCCACTATTGTGATGGTTGACGAAAACGGCAATATTGCCGCCATTAGCGCGGGTACTGCCGAGGTTGCCTTGTCCAGCAAGGACGGCAAAATCACCGCCAGCAAGACGATTGAGGTCGTTGTCACACCTACCGGCATTACCACCACGGACGCGCTGACGTTGACGGCAGGCGAAGCCGCCACACTGGAAACTGCCGTTACTCCCGATGACGCAACACACGTTTCTATCAACTACACTTCTTCCGATGATTCCATTGCCACGGTCAGCGGTACAGGAGAGGTCACGGCGGTGTCGGCTGGTGATGCGACCATTACCGCCGCTGTTGACGGCACGGCACTTTCCGCCGCTTGCAAAGTCACCGTCCTGCCTGCCATTGAAAGCATCGAACTGAATTATACCTCACTGTCCCTGCGGCCAGATGGCACGGCACAACTTACCTATACCGTAGCTCCCGAAGAAGCCCTTGCCGATGATGTCACCTACACCAGCAGCGATGAAGCCGTTGCTACGGTAGACGCGGACGGCAATGTTACCGCCGTTGCAGATGGTACAGCAACTATTACCGTTGATGTGAATGGTGTGACAGCAGAGTGCGAGGTCACTGTCAGCACCAAAACTGCCGGCACAGCAAATGCCCCCAGCAATAGCAACGGCGCATCTTCCGGCAACAGCGGTTCTACTTCTGACAGTGGACAAACTCAATCTTCCGCGCCCGCCGCATCTTCCAGCTTTGAATACGGCGCTCTCCCAATGGACCCCGCCACCGATGGCGAAACATGGTGGAACATTGATTCTTCCGATTCCGCATACTGGGCTGTTGCAAACAATATCAATGCTATGCGCGCAGAGGGCGGACTTCCTGCCCTTACTGTAAGCAGTTCCTTGTCAAGTATCGCACACGATAGATGCGTTTACCTTATTGCAAATGATGTTTTTTCTCATGATGGTGCAACAACTGCGGAAATCTTGTGCTCTGGTGCAACAAGTGCGTCTGCAGCGTGTACGGGTTGGAAAAACAGTCCCGGTCACTATGCAAACATTATGACCCCCGGTTACACCCAAATGGGCATTGCCTGCACCTTTAATACAGCTTACGGCGTCGAAGTCTGGTGCGTGACTTTCTCCTAATATACCCCCATAAACACACAATCTCCCCTTGCCCATCACGCGGGCAGGGGGAGACTTTTTTCAAATTGAAAAACTATCCCATACACATCGGGATATGCTTTCTGTTTGTTCCGCGGTTGCCTTCAAAAAGCGAATGGACAGGCTGTCAAGGGGAACGTGGAATACCGCAGCCCCGATTTTCAAAGGCAAGGATATGCCGCGAAAGCCCCTTTACTGACTGTTCACTTCGCTTTTATAATACGCGCAGGAACAGCAGACGTGCCCTCTCCCCCAGTGCCGCTCTCTTGACAAAATTACGCGAGTGTGGTAAAAGTGTGGTATGCGCTATGCAGGCAAAGAGAAAAGCACCAAAACCAAACGAATAATCGTCAGATTTTGGTGCTTTTAGCAAGTGACCCGTGCGGGAATCGAACCCACGTTAACGGCGTGAGAGGCCGCTGTCTTAACCGCTTGACCAACGGGCCATAATAAAAAAGAGAAGCCGGCATCTACCTATTTTCACAGGCCGTTTCCAGCCAACTATCTTCGGCACAAGTGAGCTTAACTTCTGTGTTCGGAATGGGAACAGGTGG
>ERZ812616.1642-NODE-1642-length-22718-cov-3.342320_pt1 | contig 22718 bp, 19 predicted proteins | sample MGYA00376249_ERZ812616 | MGnify/ENA primary metagenome ERZ812616 (study PRJEB26924, sample SAMEA4378265) | human gut metagenome | biome: human gut; feature: human-associated habitat; material: faeces | place: China | collected 2013 ...
ACGGTACGCACGGTGGTGTGAGAGGACGGCGGTTAGTCACCGCCTCCTACTCGATGTGAAAGCGTTTAGATGAGGCTGTCAGTGGCAGCGTACTATAAGGACAAGAGTGGTTGATTACAGACAGAATTATCTATATAATATAATGAAAAACAACAGTGAACTATGAGAAGAATAAGAGATAAGGCGGTGTGCTATGAAGTTCATGCATATATCGGATCTTCATCTTGGAAAACGAGTGAATGAATTTTCTATGCTGGAAGATCAGAAGGATATCTTAAGAAAAATATTGAAAATTGCAGATGAAGAAAAGCCGCAGGCACTTCTGATCGCGGGAGATGTCTATGATAAGTCCATACCTACGGTGGAGGCGATCCAGCTTTTTGATGATTTTCTGTGTGAGTTGTCGAAGAGAAAAGTGCAGACATTTATTATAAGTGGAAATCATGACAGTGCGGAGAGAATGGCATTCGGTGGACGTCTTATGAAAGAAAGCGGTGTATATGTTGCACCGGTGTATGCGGGGAAAACCCAAGCAGTTGTTCTGGAAGATGAATGGGGACCGATAAATATTTACTTGCTGCCTTTTGTGAAGCCTGCAAATGTAAAGAGATTTTTTGAAGATGAGCAGATAGAAAATTATACAGATGCCATACGAGTGGCTGTGGAGCAGATGAAATTAAATACTGACGAGAGAAATGTATTAGTGACGCATCAGTTTGTGACAGGAGCAAAAAGAAGCGAATCGGAAGATATTTCTGTTGGTGGAACAGATAATGTAGATGCGTCTGTTTTTGATGAGTTTGATTATGTGGCGCTCGGACATATACATGGACCACAGAAGATTGGAAGAGAGACGGTACGTTACTGTGGAACTCCTTTAAAATATTCTTTTTCAGAAATTCATCATAAAAAGTCTGTGACGATTGTGGAGATGAAAGAAAAGGGAAATGTAGAGATTAGCACAAAAGAATTAGCCCCTCTTCGTGATTGGTGTGAGATGAAAGGGACTTATATGGAACTGACTGAAAAGGCATACTATGAAAATCTTGATCAAGACAGCTATATGCATATCACATTGACTGATGAAGAGGATATTCCGGAGGCAGTGCGAAAACTGCAGGTTATTTATCCGAATTTAATGAAACTGGATTATGACAATCAGAGAACAAGAGGAAAAGCTGCATTTCTGGAGGCTGCAGAGGCAGAAGAGAAAACTCCATTCGATATTTTTGAAGAATTATACGAAAAGCAGAATAATCAGGAAATGAATGAAGAACAAAAGAAACTTATTCATGACCTGATAGAAACAATCTGGGAGGGTGGACATTGAGACCAAAACGATTGAAACTATCTGCATTTGGACCTTATGCAAGTATAGTTGAATTGGATATGGAAAAGCTTGGAATGAAAGGTCTTTATCTGATTACCGGGGACACAGGAGCGGGAAAGACAACTATTTTTGATGGGATTGTTTATGCGTTGTATGGACTGCCAAGTGGGGAAAATCGAGAACCGGCAATGCTTCGCTCAAAATATGCAGAAGCGCATGTGCCTACGGAGGTGGAACTTTTTTTTGAAAACGGTGGACAGGAGTATAGGATCCGTAGGAATCCAGAGTATGAACGTCCAGCAAAAAAAGGTGGAGGAATTACACTGCAGCGGGCGGAAGCGGAACTGATTTATCCAGACGGACGAGTTGTAACAAAGCAGAAAGAAGTGAACAAAGCAATTATCGAAATTCTGGGACTGGATAGAAATCAATTTCTTCAGATTGCTATGATTGCACAGGGAGATTTTTTGAAACTATTATTGGCAGACACAAAAGAACGGCAGGGGATTTTTCGCGAGATTTTTAAAACTGGTTACTATCAGATCCTTCAGGAGAAACTAAAAAGTGAATCAGGTAAACTTTCGGATGAACTGGAATTTGCAAGAAGAAGTGAGAATCAGTATCTGGAAGGTGTGAGTGTAGACTTTACTCAGATTCCGCTGACAGAAGCAATTGATGAAATTCAGAATCTAGTGGAAAAAGATCAGTTGGATGTGGAAAACTTGAGCGAAAAAATAAAAAATGTGCAAAAAGAGTTAGAGAAAGTACAGGAACATTTGCAGAAAGCACAGACGAGATCTCAGACACTTCGTACGCTGGAAGAGGCAGAAACAAAGTATCAGAAAATCAAGATTCAAGAAAAAGAGCTTTCCGCAATTTTGAAATTTCAAGAGAAAAAACAAACAGAACGTGATGGGCTGGAAACAGCGATTGCACATATACAGGAAGAAGTGTTGGTTTATCAGAAGCTGGAAGAAAAGAAAAAGAAATTAATAGAAAGAAAAACATTTCTTGAGAAACAGGAAAAGAAGCTCTTGAATCAAAAATTAGAGATAGAAAAACTTCAAGAACATTTACAGGAAGACAAAACTGAAGAAAAAATGTTGGAAAATGAACCGAAGAATCAGGCGGAACTACAGTTTCAGAAAGAAAAACTGGATCTGAAAAAAGAAGAACTGGATGCATTTGTGAAAAATATAAAGCAGTATCAAACATTATGTGGAAATCTTACAAAGCTTCAGAAACAATATGTGGATAAAACGCAGATGGCACAAGCACGAAAGGAAGAATACGACCAGGCATATCAGACATTTTTAGATGGACAGGCAGGGGTACTGGCGAGACATTTGAATCCTGGAGAGCCATGCCCGGTGTGCGGTTCCAGAGAGCATCCGAGGAAGGCTGCAGCTATGGAACATGTGCCATCTCAGGAAGAGCTGGATCAGTTGCAGGAGCATTTGGAACTGGCACGGACAGAGATGGAAAATGCAAGTAAAAAAGCAGCGGAATTGGTGGGAAAAGTGGATCTGCAAAAGAAACAAATCATGGAAAAGCTGCACGAACTGGAAAAGGAGAAGATGTTAGCAGAGCCAATGGAATCAGAAAATTGGAAAGTGCAAGATATTCAAAGCCAGATCAATAACAAGCAGGTAGAACTTGCAGAGCGGGAAAACAAGCTTACAGAGCAGATTCTGGATAATACCAAAAAGGTCAAATATTATAAAAATCTTCAAAAGCAAATTCAGAATACAGAAAAGAAGATCGTGGAGAAGCAGGCAGAGCGGGAGGCTTTGAGCGGAAAAATTACAGCGTTGAATGCTGAAATACAGACGGAGAGCAGGCAGCTTGAAGAACAAAGCCAGAATCTTAAGTTTGAAGATGGGAAATTGGCGGAACAGGAGCTTCGCAATCTGCAGATGAAGAAGGTACAGTTAAAGCAGCAATATGACGAGGCGCAGAAAAATGTACAGAAATGCAGCGGTGAGGCTCGAAAACTGGAAGGTCAGATGGAACAGTGCCGCAAACAACTTGAAAATCTGGGAGAGTTTAGCATAGAGAAAGAACAAGACGAAAAAAGATGTCTGGAAGAAATACGGACAGAACAGGAACAGTGCTTAAAAGACATACAGGTGCGTCTTGCAGCGAATCAGAAAGCATTGGCGAAAATCCAGAAAAAGTCAAAAGACATTATTGAACTGGAACAAAAATGGACTATGGTAAAGGCGTTATCTAATACGGCTAACGGGAACATTTCCGGAAAGGAAAAAATCATGCTGGAGACCTATGTGCAGATGACATATTTTGACCGGATACTGGAGCGCGCAAATGTGAGATTTATGGTTATGTCGGAGGGGCAGTATGAGCTGGAAAGGAGTATTGTAGCAGGGAATAACCGGAGTCAGAGTGGTCTGGAACTGGATGTAATTGATCATTATAATGGGACAAGACGAAGTGTCAAGACACTATCCGGAGGTGAATCCTTTAAAGCCTCCCTATCCCTGGCACTGGGTCTGTCAGACGAAGTTCAGTCAAGAGCCGGAGGAATAAGGCTGGATACGATGTTTGTGGATGAAGGATTTGGTTCACTGGATGATGAATCCTTGGAACAGGCAATGAAAGCACTTGCAGGGCTCTCAGAAGGAAACAAGCTAGTTGGAATCATCTCACACGTTGGCGAATTAAAAGAACGCATCGATAAACAAATTATAGTGACAAAAGAAAAAGCAGGGGGAAGCAGGGCAGTAATTGTATAATTTTAATTACAGCATTTTTGAAATGAAAAGATTGTGATAATGGAAACTCTGGTGTAAGATAGAAATTAGAAATATATTTACTGATTAGGAGGGCTGAATATGTTATACATAGGCGTTGATCTTGGAACTTCTGCAGTGAAACTTTTACTGATGGACGAAAACGGAAATATCCAGAAAATTGTGTCTAAGGAATATCCATTATATTTCCCGAAACCGGGCTGGTCAGAGCAGCATCCGGAAGACTGGTATATAAAGTCCATGGAAGGAATGAAGGAGCTGACAAGTGAATGCGATAAGAGTCAGGTGGCTGGCATCAGTTTTGGCGGACAGATGCATGGGCTGGTAGCACTGGATAAAGACGATCAGGTGATTCGCCCGGCAATTCTTTGGAATGATGGAAGAACCGGAAAGCAGACCGATTACCTGAATCAGGTCATTGGCAGAGATAAATTATCCGAGTACACGGCGAACATTGCATTTGCGGGATTTACAGCGCCAAAGATACTTTGGATGAAGGAAAATGAGCCGGAAAATTATAAGAAAATCGCAAAGATTATGCTGCCAAAAGATTATCTGGCTTACCAGCTTTCAGGTTCGTTCTGTACAGATGTGTCGGACGCTTCAGGCATGCTTCTTATGGACGTTAAAAACAGATGCTGGTCAAAAGAAATGCTAGAAATCTGCGGTATCACAGAAGAACAGCTTCCGAAATTATATGAAAGCTATGAAGTCGTAGGCATTTTAAAACCAGATGTGGCAAATGAACTGGGATTTTCAGAAAGTGTAAAAGTGATTGCAGGAGCCGGGGACAATGCGGCAGCGGCAGTCGGTACAGGAACGGTCGGAGATGGAAGATGCAACATTTCTCTTGGAACGTCGGGAACAATCTTTATTTCCAGTGAAAAATTCGGAGTAGATAAGCATAATGCCCTTCATTCATTTGCGCACGCAGACGGACACTATCATCTGATGGGGTGCATGCTTAGTGCGGCGTCTTGCAATAAGTGGTGGAATGAAGAAATCCTCGGAACGAAAGATTACGTGGCAGAGCAGGCGGACATAAAAAATCTTGGAGAAAACAGAGTTTTTTATCTTCCATATCTGATGGGAGAACGATCTCCACATAATGACCCAGACGCGAGAGCCATGTTTATCGGTATGTCCATGGATACAACAAGAGCAGACATGACGCAGGCAGTACTGGAAGGTGTGGCATTTGGACTTCGTGATTCGCTGGAAGTGGCAAAAAGTCTTGGCATTCAGATTGACCGGACGAAAATCTGCGGCGGCGGTGCAAAAAGCCCGCTGTGGAGAAAAATTATTGCAAATGTCATGAACTTAAAAGTAGATGTGATTGAAAGTGAAGAAGGACCGGCACTTGGCGGTGCAATGCTGGCAGCAGTCGGATGTGGAGAATATCCAGATGTAGAGACGATTGCCGAAAAGCTTGTGAAAGTTGTGGATACAGTTGAACCGGAACCAGAACTTGTGGCGAAGTATGAAGAACGGTATCAGCAGTTCAGAAAATTGTATCCGGCAGTGAAAGGGCTGTTCTAGAAATAAATTACAATTAAGGAGGCAATCAATTATGAAAATTGCAATCGGATGCGATCCAAACGCAGAAAATGAAAAACAGGCACTTATGAAATTCATTGAGAACAAAGGACTTGGTAAAGTGACTGACTTTGGAAGCACTGACCCAATTTATGCAAATGTTGCAATTAAAGTTGGAGAAGCTGTTGCTTCAAAAGAATATGACAGAGGTATTCTTCTGTGTGGAACAGGACTTGGGGTGTCTATAGCGGCAAATAAAGTCAAAGGTGCCTATGCGGCGCTTTTGACAGATGCTTATTCAGCAGAGAGAGCTCGCCTAAGCAATGATGCAAATATTGCGTGTATGGGAGCATTTACGACAGGAAGCAAGGAACGAGAACTTTTTACGCAGATTTTTCTGACGAATGAATTTGTACCAGGATGTGGATCTCAACCAAAGGTAGATGCATTCAGAAAATACGATATGGAGCGTAAATAAATCTGCTTTATTCGGTAGGATTAAAGAGAAGCGAGGACGAGGAGCAAATAAATGCTGATTTCGTCCTCATTTTTGTGTAATTTGATATAATATTCGGTTAAAAGAAGTAAGTCTATATTTCGTTTAAGTTAAAGTTAGCATATTGTTTATTAAACAATATATCTCTTGTATTTGGATGTGTTAGTGTTAGATAAAATTTTCGGTTGCGAGATAATTTTTTAACATCTATAATAAAGAGGCAACCATTATCGAGGAAGGAGAGGCGTCAAAACAATGCAAAGTAAAAAATGGCATGTACTAATTGTTGATGATGAATTTAGAATAGGGACATTGATTAAGAAGCTAATCCATTGGGATGAACTTAATCTAGACTGTATGGCTGTAGTCGATAATGGGGGGACTGCATTTGAAATAATCCAAAGTGAGAGCTGTCCCAATGTAGTGATTACGGATATTCGTATGCCTAAAATTAATGGATTAGAACTAATCATAATGACAAAAGAGCTTCAGAAAGATATGAAATTTATTGTAATCAGTGGATATAAAGAGTTTGAGTATGCCCATCAAGCATTGAAGTATGGAGTAGAAGATTATCTGTTAAAGCCGGTAAGTGAAGATGAATTGAATCATGTTTTGAAGAAGATTTCTGAAGAGCTTAGTGCCAGTTGGCAATCGGAACAGGAACAAAGAGCTTTCAAGGAGACAGTATCCGAGAGCCGCCACATAATAAAAAGAGATTTTCTAAAAAATATTATTGAAACAGAAGAACCAGAAGTGGTAGACGACAGGGTAGAGTTTCAGGGAGAAATCTATCGAGGAATTGATATTAAGCTAGATTATGTGGATTATAATAAGAAAGATAAAAAGCAGGATAAACTTACTACATCTAGAATTGAAGAGATTGTAGAGAGAATACTGAAAACAGAGACAGAAGAAGTACTAATTTGTGAAAAGGAAAACCTACATATATATTGTCTGTTTAATTATGATTTTAGTAAATCAAGAGCAATTAAAGATAGTGTGAATGATATTATGATGGAAATCAAAGATTATCTTTTGGGATTTGAACAATATGAGGTAACTATCGGAATTGGTACAGAACGGAAAGAATTTGCAGAAATCAGATTTTCTATAAAGGAAGCACATAGAGCAGTCGGTAATCGCATTAAACAGGGAACCGGACGTATTATTTATGCAGAAACGATACAGCATGACGGTCGGACAGAAGAAGGAGTTTTGACAGAAGAATGGAAAGAGCAGATTCGCACAAGCATTGAAAGTTATTCTGTAAATAAGTTAGAGCAATGTATAAATCAAGTGTACAGTGAATATAAAATTCGAGAAGAAATGGATTTTTCGGGTTGTTATGATATGGCTGAAGAGATAGTAAATTATTTCTTTGATTATGTAGAATTTCAACAAGAAGAAGAAAACGGGGAAAGGAAAAGTGTAATTTCCAATTGTCAGCACTGTTATACAATCAGTGGATTGAAACATTGTCTGAAAAATAGTCTTGGAAAATTTGTAGAGAAAAGTAAGGAGGCTGCTGAGGCGGAATCTGTAAAGCCAATCCGGCAGGCTAGAAAATATATGGAAGATCATTATGATGAGAAAATTGTATTGGAAGATTTAGCAGAGATTGTCGGATTGAATCCAGTATATTTTAGCGTTCTATTTAAAAAGGAGACTGGTATTAATGTCAGTGCTTATCTGTTAAATATCCGGATAGAGAAAGCGAAGGAATTCTTATGCAATACAAATGAAACAATTGCAGCAATTGGTGACCGTGTGGGGTATAAGGATTCTAGATATTTTAGTCAAATATTCACAAAACAGGTTGGTGTAAAACCAGCATTGTATCGAAAGCTTCATTCATAGGAGATCAGTGGAATGAGATTTGTAAAAAAGCTTGAAAAAGTAATTTTAGCAGAGTCTGTTCTTTGCATCCTTACATTGACATTGATTTTTGTCGGATGGCATTTTGATGCAGTAGTTTTTTTTATATTGATTATACAGATTATGATTCTAATTTATACAGTAACAGCTATTGTTCATCCATTAAAGGAATTCGCTAGAATATTAGATTATTTATGTGAGACAGAATTTGAGGAAGAGGAGCTTAGAATTGCGCCGTCAGGGATTCCATTTGTAAAACAAACATATCGGCTGATGGATCGCTATGCAGCTTATAAGACAAGAAAAGATAATGTACAGATTCTTAATAAACAAACTGAATTGACTGCACTTCAGAGTCAGATAAATCCACATTTTCTGTATAATACATTGGAGACAATTCGAGGTCAGGCGTTAATTGATGATAATATAGAGATTGCAAAGATGGTAGAGGCATTGTCTGCATTTTTTCGTTATAGTATCAGTCGAAAAGGAAATCTTGTGACTCTTAGGGATGAATTGGTGAATATTGAAAATTATATGTTAATTCAGCGTTATCGGTTTAATAATCGATTCTCGTTAGAGGTAATTGTAGATGAAGAAGATGAACAGGCTTATGATTTTTTGATACCGAGATTGATTATCCAACCGGTTGTGGAAAATGCAATTTTTCATGGGTTGGAAGAAAAATTAGAAGGTGGAAAGGTTACAATAGAAATAATCGTGACGGATCAAAATCTAATTCTGACAATTTCAGATAATGGAAAAGGTATGGATAGTGATAAGCTGAAAGAATTGAATTTCAGAATTCAATCTGATGATATGGAATTAGATGATGGTAAGAATCATAACACAAGAAATACAGGAATCGCATTTCCAAACATTCATAAAAGAATTCAACTCCTTTTTGGAGATGAATATGGTGTGAATGTATATAGTACAGTGGGACAGGGAACTGATGTAGAGATTACGATTCCGGTGGATTATAAAAATGACCGGGAGAAAGACAATGAAGAAAGAACTGCTGAGAATTAACCATCTGAATTATATTTATACCCGGACAAGAAAGCTCGAGAACGTATCTTTTTGTATTCTGGAAGGAGAATGCATGGGGTTTCTCGGGCTTACTTATTCTGGAAAGGATTTGTTGACCGGACTTTTGTGTGGTGAGTTGACTGAAGGGAAGGGAAGTGGATCCATTTATATAGGTGGACAAAAAGTAAATGACTGGGAAATTTTGGGAGAAAAGATCTATCGAATGCGACCGGAAAATTATATGATTGAAGAATGGACTGTGGCAGAATATATGTGTCTAGTAGATGCAAGATGGGTGGGAGTATTTTTCAGAAGAGAAGTTTTGGAAGAAGCAGGGGATTGTTTTGCAGAATTGGATCTTGATTTAGATGTATCTACCCGAATGCGTCATCTGTCTGAGATGGAAAAACGAATTGTGGATGTGGTCAAAGCATATCGTAGAGGAGCTAAGATTATTATTATAGAAGATGAATTTGATGGTATGAGTCAGATGGAAATCCAAAAATTCGGTCGGGTTTTGCACAGATTAATCCTAGGTAGGATGAGTGTGATTGTGAATAGCAATTCTAATTTTATTCTGTCAGCTTTGTCTGACAAATATGTCATTTTTAACCACGGACATATTGTAAAAAAATGTGCCAGAGAATATATCTGGAGTGAAGAACAGTTGGAACTATATTTTCTTGGAGAGAGTACAGTATCAGTTCGGGAAAATATAGAAAATCGACAGGAAGCATCTGTTCGAGAGGAAGATATAGTATACAGAGTTAGAAATATGAAGCTTCGAAAATGCGGCAGGGAGAATCTGAATTTTATAAAAGGAGAGGTAGTGACGTTAATTGTTCTTGACCGACGGGAAAAAGAAAGGCTATTTATGATTTTGTCAGGAAGAATAAAAAGTGAGGGAACACATTATATTTTAAATGGAAAGTGTTATGAAAATATAGAGTGCAATGAACTTTCCAGAAAAAAAGTTGTATCCGTGAGAGCTCTCGGAAGTCGAGAAGAAGTGTTTGAGCATATGACGGTAGATGAGAATTTGATGCTTCCGTCTCTTGAGAAGATTTCATTTTGGGATTATATCCGTTCTTCTGGCGGTATTCGTAAGATGATGATGGAAGATATGGGAGAGGAGAGCAGTGCCAAGGAGGTAAAAGCAGGAGAATTGCGTGTCAACGAATGTATTCGGATGACACTGGAACGATGGTATATTTTTAATCCAATGGTATTAATTTTATTTGAACCATTTGCTCTTTGTGATGTAAATGGTGTGGATATAGTGAAAAAATATGTTAAAAAATTCGCAAGCAAAGGAACAACAGTAATAATTGTTAATACAAGAGAAGAATATATAGAAAATATTTCAGATCGAATCATATATATTTGACAGTCTCCTAAAAATTCTCGTACTTATTCTAAATTTCCTCACATTGGAAAAAGAAGATTGTTGTTTTATAATATAATTATTCCAAGAGAGAACTTAGAAAAAAGGAGGAAAAGAAATGAAAAAGAAAATTTTAGCAGTGTTGTTATCGGCAGCTATGGTTGCTGCAATGGCAATGGGATGTAGTTCAGGCGGAGGTTCATCAGCGAAATCAGATGGTGAAAGCAAAGGAAAAGCAGAGGATATGACGTTCGTTGTTGTTCCAAAATGTGTGCATGCTTGGTTCGATGAAGTAAATAAAGGGGCACAGAAAGAGGCAGATCTTCTTTCTGAACAGCTTGGGGTAGATGTGAAGATTGATTATCGTGCTCCGGAATCAGCAGAAGTGTCCGCACAGAACTCAACACTTGAGCAGGCTGCAGCAACAAATCCGACAGCTATCCTGCTTGACCCGGTTGATTATGATGGAAGCGCTGACATCATCAAAGAGATTCAGGACAGAGATATTCCAGTTATTTTATTTGATGCTCCTACCCCAGAAGGTAGCGGACTTACATCTGTAGGTAATGACTTTGCGGAGCAGGCAACAATTGCGGTGGAAATGCTTGTTGAGAAGATGGGAACAAAAGGAAAAGTTGCAGTTATGCAGGGTGCTCCTACAGCCCCTAACCACGCAGAAAGATATCAGGCTCACTTAGATGCACTTGCTAAGTATCCAGATATTGAAGTAATCGATGGTGGTATTGATAACGATAATGTTGAGACAGCTCAGTCTCAGGCAGCAGCTGTACTTGCAGCAAATCCTGATCTTACAGGATACTTAAACTGTGATGCATGTGGATCTGGTGTTGCAGCAGCAATCGAAGAGAAGGGTATGCAGGATAAAGTAACATTCGTAGCAATGGATAACTTGATTGAGATTCTTGACTATGTTAAGACGGGAACAATTACAGCTACGTCTTCAACACTTCCTCAGGAGCAGGGTATGTATGCAGTGTTAATGGCATATCAGGCAGCTCAGGGAATGCCTCTTCCAGCAAATGTTGATACAGGTATCGGACGTATTACATCTGACAACATTGACGAGTGGATTGAGACTGTAAGTGCTAAATAAATCAAAAAGTTAAAGTTTTAAGATGACTACTAAGCGGGGGCTTGTGACTGGATTTATTCAAGTTGCTCGTCCCCGCTTCTTGAATGAGGAGCATATCTATGAAAATATTAGAGGCGAAGAATATTACAAAGATGTTTCCGGGAGTTATCGCCCTGGATTCAGTAGATGTAGCCTTTGAACCAGGAGAAATTCATGCAATCATCGGAGAAAATGGAGCGGGAAAAAGTACACTAATCAAATGTCTTACCGGAGTATATGAACCGGAAGAAGGAGAAGTCATGATTAGTGGAGAAAATGCGATGAAGAATAAAGCGCTCTTTGACAAAGTTGCGTATGTCCCACAGGAGATAGATTTATTTGGTTATATGTCTGTTGCAGAGAACTTATTTATTCCGTATGAAAAATCAGGTATCAAAGGAACTGTAAACCAAAAGGAACTTGAGAAACGGGCAAATCCGATTCTGGAAAAATTCTCGATTCCAGTAAAACCAAACGAATTAGTAAAAGATATATCTATATCTTCTCAGCAACTTCTTCAGATTGCTCGTGCAACTGTTCATGAGGATTATGATGTATTGATGCTTGACGAACCTACAACAAGTTTGACGAGCAGAGATACAAAGATATTGTTTAACATAGTAGAGAAAATAAAGAAAGAAAATAAGGCGATTATTTTTATTTCACATAAATTGGAAGAAATTTTCCAGCTGGCGGATGTAATTACTGTTTTTAGAAATGGTAAGAAGGTTGCATATTCAGAGATTAAGGATGTAGATACTAACTGGGTTATCAAACAGATGACAGGTCGGGAACTGAATCAAAATGAGAGATTCTATTCTACAAAGGTATCTGACGAGGTGTTGCTGGAAGTAAATAATCTTACAGGTGAGAGATTTACCAATGTTAGTTTCAAACTGAAAAAAGGTGAAATCCTTGGGTTCTCCGGATTAGTCGGTGCTGGACGAAGCGAAGTTATGCAGGCAATCTTTGGATATCTTCCGGTATATAAAGGTTCGGTTAAACTGGACGGAGCGGACTGGAAACTGGGAGATACAAACTATTCGGTTAAGAATGGATTTATTTATCTTCCAGAGGAACGGAAAAAGCAGGGGATTTTGCCAGTACTTTCTATTAAAGATAACATTTCTGTATCAGTTTTGGATAATCTGAAGAGTGGAATCAGCATTTCTAGAAAGAAAGAAAATGAACTGGCAAATAGTGTTATTGAAACTTATGATGTAAAGACACCGGGGTCAGACAAAGAAATTCAGTTTCTGTCAGGTGGTAACCAACAGAAGGTTATTATCGGGCGTGCCATGGCTTGTAAGCCGAAACTCCTGGTATTTGATGAACCGACAAAGGGAATTGACGTAGGAACAAAAACTGAAATTTACCGTCTTATGAAGAAGCTTGCAGAAGAAGAGGGAATCGGAATCATCATGATTTCATCTGAGATGGAAGAGATTAAGAAGTGCTCAAATAGAGTCATTGCAATGTATGAAGGTAAGATTGCAGGAGAGTTTGACGAATACACGGAACAGCAATCTATTCTAGGAGCAATTATTGGAGTGAATTCCTAATTATATTTTACAGCTATATCAGAAAGTGGTTCAGCTGGAGGAAAATATTTACGTAAATTCTTAGAAGGATGAAAGAGGAGTTTTAATATGAGTAGAGAAAATGAAAAACAAAAATCAGGAAATGCATTTATCAATGCATTGAAGAAAAGTAATATGACTGCGATGGCAGCAATATTAGTCGTTATGATTATCATTGCAAGTATTGTATCTCCATATTTCTTAAATGTGTACAACTTGCAGTCAGTACTGCGTGATTTAGCATTTGTAGGCATGATTGGTATTGCTCAATCATTGCTTTTGCTAGTTGGAGAACTAGATTTATCAGTAGGTAAGATTGCCTGCTTATCTGGTATCTTAACAGGTATGTTGATGGTAAATGTAGGATTGAATCCATGGCTGTGCCTTGTAATAGGACTAATTCTTGGATTATTGTTCGGATTTATCAATGGTATTATTATTACAAGGCTTCGTTTGAATTCAATGGTTGCTACAATCGGTATGCAGGGTGTATATGGTGGTATTAACTTGGTTATCACAAAAGGAAAAGCTGTTACAGGTATTCCAGCTGATACACAGGTACTTGGAAAACAGTCTATCGGACCTATACCAATTCCGTTTATTATTTGTCTTGTTGTTTTGGCCTTGATTTTATTTATGGTAAAGAAGACAAAGACGGGTCGTTACATATATGCGATTGGTAACAGTAGAGAAGCAGCTAAGATTCTCGGAATCAAAGTAGATCGTATTCGTGTTATGATTTACTCTATTGTTGGATTGATTTCTGCACTGGCAGGACTTCTATATGTATGTCGTCTTGGCTCTGCACAGACAGCCATTGGTGAAGATTGGCCAATGAACTCTATAGCAGCATCTGTTATTGGTGGTGTTGCTCTTACAGGTGGCGTTGGTAATCCGGCAGGAGCTCTGATTGGAGCAGCTGTTATTACAATTATTCAAAATATTATTGTACTGTTCGGCGTTAATTCTTATTGGCAGTCAGCAGTTAGTGGTATTGTCGTAGTACTTGCTATTTCCTTCAGCTCTATTTCCACTATCGTTCGTGAAAACAGACAGAAGAGAATCAAATTGAACTAAACAGACAGATATTTATAGGACTGGTGGATGTTTTGCAATATTGCCAGTCCTGAATCTTAAAAGGGGGAACGTAAATGAAATTAGGATTAAATCTTTCGTTTGCAGTAAAACGCTGGTTGGATCCAGTTGAATTAGCAAAGATGATAAAAGAGGATTTTGGAGTAGATCATGTACAGTTCACATGGGATCTGATTGATCCGTGGTGGCCGCAGGCACAGAGAGATGTTATGGTCTATCAATATAAAGATGCATTTGCAGATGCAGGAATTACAATCGATGCAACATTTGGTGGACTTGCATCCTATTCTTACGCCCATTTGCTGGCACCGACAAAAGTACAAAGGGATATCGCTTTTACATTTTTTAAAAGAGCAATTGATATGACTGTTGATATGGGAGCAAAAATCATGGGAACACCTGTCGGTGGTATGGATTACCATGATGCGAGAGATTCGCAGAGACGTGAAGAACTTTATCAGGATATGCTTGAGTATTTAAGGAAGCTTGCCGAGTATGGAAAAACGAAAGGTTTGGAAGAGATTCACATTGAGGCAACACCTTTGATTACGGAATTTCCACATAGTCCGGAAGTGTCAGTTCAGATGATGAAGGATTTGGAAGGTACAGATATTCCAATCAAACTTTTGGTAGATTGGGGACATGCACTTTATAAACCACTTTTAAAAGAAGAAGCAGATATTGAACTCTGGTTCAAACAGTGTGCTCCATATATCGGTTCTATTCATTTACAGCAGACAGATGGCCAGTGGGACAGACATTGGGATTTCACTCATGAAGGAGGAATCATTACACCGGAGTTGATTAAAAAAGCAACAACAGAAGCAGGGCTGGATGATATTACACAGTACTTGGAAGTTGTAACAATATTTGAAGATGATGACGATGCTGTCTATGAAGGCATGAAGAAGACAATGGATTATCTTCACAAAGAACTTGGATGCTAGGAGGCGGGAAGCATGGATTATAAAGAAACTTATGAAAAGATCCTCGGAGAATACAGACAAGTATTTGAACGAGTTGATCAGGACAATATGCGCGCATTTATTGACGAAGTAAAGGCACATGAGCGCATTTTCCTGATTGGTGTCGGACGTGAAGGTATGGCAACCAGAGCATTTGCCATGAGACTGATGCATATGGGCAAAGAAATTCACTGGATTTGGGATGATACAACACCATCTATCGGAGAGGGAGATTTGCTGATTGCGACTCTTGGAGATGGACGTATCGGACATATTAATTACATTTGCGAGCGTGCGAAAGAAGCAGGGGCAATGATTTATGTTGTGACAGGATCTCCAAGTGGTGACACTGCAAAAAATGTTGCGGATAAAGTATTTTTCGTGCCGGCAGCAGTATATAGAGGAACAGATGATGTAGTTCCATCCTTCCAGCCAATGGGAAATCTCTTTGAGCAATGTTTGTTGATATTATTTGATATTATTATCATGACAATTGTGGATGAGACACCGGGGCTTACATTTGAAAAAATGTCGAAGAATCATCGTAATGTTGAATAATTATAAAGAATGTACAAGGAGGTACCACAAATGGGGACAAAAAAGATCTTAAATAAGGATGTGTCAAATGTTGTAGAGGAAAGTCTTGCGGGATATCTGATGGCTTATAGAAAATATTACAAAAAAGTCGGTGAGTACAATGCATTTACCTATAAAGGACATAGAAAAGATAAAGTTGCCCTTGTAATTGGTGGAGGAAGCGGACATGAGCCGTTGTTTACAGGATATTGCGGAGCAGGACTTGCTGATGCAGTTGCATGTGGAAATGTTTGTGCATCTCCGAACCCTGAATTGATCATGGAAGCTGCAAAGGCAGTGGATCAGGGAAAAGGTGTTCTATTTGTATATGGAAACTACGCAGGAGATAACCTGAACTTTGATATGGCAGAGGAAATGTGTCAGGCAGAGGGTATGAAGACAGCCCATGTGCGTGAGTGGGATGACTTTGCATCTGCACCAAAAGAGAGAATTACAGATCGCCGTGGTATTGCCGGAGACGTATATACAATCAAGATTGCCGGAGCTGCGTGTGATGCAGGGTTGAGCCTTGAAGAAGTTGTTCGTATTACAGAAAAAGCTAGAGATAACACAAACACAATTGGACTTGCAACATCTCCGGGAACACTTCCGGGAAATGATAAACCGACATTCGAAATCGCAGATGACGAGATGGAATTTGGAATGGGACTTCACGGTGAACCGGGAATTGAGCGTACAAAGATGATGCCTTGCAGTGACATGGTTGATCGTATGTATAAAGAATTGAAAGAAGAGATGGGATTAAAAGAAGGAGATGAGATTGCAGTTCTTGTCAATGGACTTGGTTCTACACCACTTCTTGAGTTGAACCTGGTGTTCTATGAGTTACATAAACGTATGCATAAAGATGGGCTTAAAATCTATGACACAGAGATTAAGACATATTGTACATGTATGGAAATGGGTGGATTTTCCATTACTTTCTTGAAATTGGACGATGAACTGAAACAGTATTATGATGCACCATGCTATTCTCCGTATTATGCGAAAGGTTCTGTATCAGGAGAAGCAATCGAGGATGATGGTGAGGACGAGGAAATCGAGTTTGATGAAAACGATGTTAAGCCAGCTGAAATCGTAAGAAGTAAAGAAGGAGAGTTGACAGAACTTAACGCAGAAGATACAAGAAATATGCTGCTTTATATCGCAGATAAAATTATTGCAAATAAGCCATATCTGACAGAGATTGACAGTGCCATCGGTGATGGAGATCATGGAATCGGTATGGCAGGTGGAATGCAGAAGGCAAAGAAGAAACTGCTTAAGATGGCAGGTGAGGAGAATGCTTACCAGCTCTTTGAGACGGCAGGACAGGCAATGCTTATGTCTATGGGTGGAGCTTCAGGAGTTATCTTCGGAAGTCTGTATCTGGCAGGAGCAAAAGGTATGGATCCAAAGTCTGTTATTACATCCAAAGAGCTTGCCGATATGGAGAAGAAGAGCCTGGAGGCAATTCAGGAAAGAGGAGGAGCACAGGTCGGAGACAAGACTATGGTAGATGCTCTTTCACCAGCAGTAGATGCACTTGCAGCAAATGCTGATAAAGGTCTTCTTGAAATGTTGAAGGCGGCAGAGAAGAGCGCAAAGCAGGGTGTTGAAGATACAAAGAAATATGTTGCAAAATTCGGACGTGCAAAATCGCTACTTGAGAGAGCGATTGGACATCAGGATGCAGGAGCAACATCTGTATATCTGATTTTCCAGGGAATGAGAGAATTCGTGGAAGGAAAACTTGCATAAAACTATGTAGTATAGATTACTGAAAAATTGAAGACTTATATGATGATGTGGCGTGGTGAAATAGCCACGCCGTAGTGAAAAATGGGAGAAAAGAATGTTAGCGACGTTAAAAGAAGTACTTGAAAAAGCAGAACAAGGTAATTATGCAGTAGGAGCATTTAACTGTACTTCTCTGGAGTCTGGAATGGCAATTGTGGAAACAGCAGAGGAGCTCAATAGTCCAGTGATTTTACAATATGCAGATTCCCATAGACATCTGATTTCTATAGATGTTATTGGACCGATTATGTTACAGCTTGCAAAAATAGCGAAAGTACCAGTCGTAGTACATTTGGATCATGGCGCAAGTATTGAAAGCTGCAGATATGCAGTTGATATGGGATTTACTTCTGCGATGTATGATGCATCTGCGAAGCCGTTTGAGGACAATGTAGCTGAAACAAGAAGCGTTGTGGGATATGCACACGAAAGAGGTGCTTCAGTAGAGGCGGAACTTGGACATATATTGACTTCCAAAGCAGGAGCTGCTGAAGGCAATGGGAAATCCTATACTCGTGAAGAAGCATATACAAATCCTGAGATGGCAAAAGAATTTATCGAAAGGACAAATGTAGATGCACTTGCAATTGGATTTGGAACAGCGCATGGAATTTATACGGAAAAACCCGTACTGGATTTGAACCGTATTGCGTTGATAAAAAGTGCAAAAGATATTCCATATGTTATGCATGGAGGTTCCGGACTCAGTGAGGAAGAGTACAGAACAGCAATTCATAACGGAATTCGTAAGATTAATTACTATACTTACCTGTCATTGGCTGGTGGAAGAGGTGTGATGCAGTATCTCGAGGATAAAAAAGATAAGGATGCAATTTACTTTGAAGATATAGCAAAAGCAGGGATTACAGCAATGAAGGCAGATGTGAAAAGAGCAATGAAGATTTTTGAATCGGATGGAAAAATATAACCATCGGCGTACTTATAGATATGCTTAAGATAGCAGAAAATCCCTGGTGAAAACCGGGGATTTTCTGCAAGAAATCCCAATTGAGCTAATTAGTAAAAATGAATATAATAAATTTATTTTGATCAGGAACAAAAGGAGGTAAGACATGAGTAAAAAATTATATTTTGGAAGTAATTTGAAAATGTATAAGAATATTAAGGACACGGTAGAATATCTTCAGAAATTAGTGGAGAATACGAAAGATATCAGCCGGGAAGAGATAGAATTATTTATTATCCCGTCTTATACCACTCTTGAAAGTGCTACGAAAAATGTTGACCGCGCTTATGTAAAGCTGGGCGCTCAGAATATGTGCTGGGAAGATGAAGGACAGTTTACAGGAGAAATTTCGCCGCTTATGCTAAAAGAGTTAGGGTTGGATCTTGTAATGATCGGACATTCTGAGAGAAGACATGTGTTTGGCGAGACTGATGTTGAGGAAAATAAAAAAGTAAAAGCAGCTTTAAACCATGGCTTTACAACACTTTTATGTATTGGTGAAACAGAAGAAGAAAAAGACTTTGGAATTAGTGCAGAAGTCCTTAGGACTCAGTTGAAAATAGGATTTCATGATGTTCCGGTATCTCAGGTTCCGAATATCTGGGTTGCATATGAGCCGGTATGGTCTATTGGTGTAAACGGAACTCCGGCATCGGCAGATTATGCAGAGAAGATGCACAAGGTAATTAAAGCATGTTTGAGAGAAATTTTTGGTGATGTTGCTGATGAAATCCCTGTATTATATGGAGGAAGTGTAAATCCGGGAAATGCAAATGAATTAATTGTTCAACCGTCGATAGATGGGTTGTTTACGGGAAGAGCAGCATGGCAGGCGGACAATTTTGACAAGTTGATTCGTGATGCAAAGGCAACATATGAAGCAAAGTAAAGAATGTTAAAAAGTAAAGGGGGCAAAAATAAGCCCCCTTGATTTATAAATTTTTAAGCAAATCTTTTAACGTTTCTTCTACGGAATCGGTTGTATGTGTTGCGTAATCAGCGACTCCGGTGGCAGCGGTCGTCATAGCATAGCTTGTGTTGGACAGCTGCAACATTTCCAAATCATTGTACTGATCTCCGAATGTGATACCATTCTTTGGATCCATGCCAAGGGAAGATACGATATTGGAAAGGGCAGAACCTTTATTGGCATTCGGTGCAATGAAATCAATCCAGATATTCCCGGAGGTTACAATCTTGATTCGATCACCGAAACGTTCTTGAAAATAGGCGCGAAGACGTTTTTCGGTTCCATCAAAATCACATACTGCGATTTTGATAAAAGGCTCCTTGATATCACGCACATTTTGAACAACGTCCATGTCATAACCGACATCGTTACGGATATGATTGATGTAGTCAGAATCTTTTGAGTCGGTATATCCGGTTCGGGCTGTAGAAATTAAAGTGTGGCAATGACCATATTCTTTTGCAGCGTCTGCGATTTCATAGATAAGACCAGTATCAATATGTCCTAATGAGACGATCTTGCCATCATGTACACACATAGATCCATTTTCTGCAACATAGGAGATATCATCCTTCACAGGGGCAAATAGACGACGGAGATTTTTGTACTGGCGGCCGCTGGCTGCAATAAAATGTATTCCATGTTCTTTTAACTGACGGATAATGTCAAATAATTCTGGATTCAGTTCAGTCGCGTGACCATGAAGTAAAGTTCCGTCTACGTCGCTGGCAATATATTGTATCATAGTGTTCCCTTTCTGTATTTATGTATTAATTGTCGTACCTGTGTTGATAATAGAAATCTTATCTATTATAATATAAAAAGGCGTCAAAGAAAAGACGACAATGAAAAGAGGAGGCTATAACGTCATGAAAATCGGAATTGGTAATGATCATGCTGCAGTAGACATGAAGAATCAGGTAGTAGAGTACCTGGAAGGAAAAGGATATGAAGTTGTGAACTTTGGAACAGATACATACGAGAGCTGTAATTATCCAGAGTACGGCGAGAAAGTTGGACGAGCTGTAGCAGCAGGAGATGTAGATCTTGGTATCCTGATCTGTGGTACAGGAGTTGGAATCTCTTTGGCAGCAAATAAAGTAAAAGGTGTTCGTGCAGTTGTTTGCTCAGAGCCATATTCTGCAAAACTTTCCAGACAGCATAACAATACCAATATTCTGGCATTCGGTGCCCGTGTAATCGGAATTGAGCTTGCAAAGATGATCATCGATGAATGGTTAAGCGCAGAATTCGAAGGTGGAAGACACCAGACCAGAGTAGATATGATTACAGCAATTGAGAATAAATAAGCAAAAAATAATCAGTAAACAAAACTGTTGCTTTGTGAAGGATAATCTGACGAAGCAGCAGTTTTTTTGTTGCCAAGCATGCGACAAAAAGGTCCGGTGGACCTTTTTTAGCGCTATAAAAGTATTCGAAGGAAATTGCCAGTGAAAGTTTATCTGTGCAGAAAATTTTTTTGGAAATCTGTACATTTCCGCATTTTAGAAAAATCACCTATCTGATTTTTGAGTCATACTATAATATAAAAAGATTTTGAGGAATAAATATGCCATATTCTATGATGTTAGATAGTGGTCACGGGGGAAGTGATCCTGGAGCAGTTTATCGGGGGCGCCGTGAAAAAGATGATACATTAAGGCTGACGCTTGCAGTGGGAGAGATTCTTCAGGAAAATGGAATTGAGGTACTTTACACCAGGACAACAGATGTGTATTTGTCCCCATATGAGCGGGCAGTAGAGGCAAATCAGGCAGGAGTGGATTTTTTCCTGTCGATCCATCGAAACTCTTATCCGACAGATAATGAAGTAATGGGAGTGGAAAGTCTGATCTATGATTTGTCTGGACTTAAATATCAGATGGCGCAGGAAATCAATGAACAATTGGAGACGGTGGGGTTTGTAGATCTGGGGGTGAAAGCAAGACCGAATCTTGTAGTGTTGAAGCGGACACGGATGCCAGCTGTACTTGTAGAGGCTGGATTTATCAATTCAGATACGGATAATAAATTATTTGATTCTAATTTTCAGGATATTGCACAGGCAATTGCAACAGGAGTCCTGGATACATTGGAAAATGCCGGAGTTCTGAAAGAACCGGAAACGCCGGTGGAACAGGCGAAGTACCGTATTCAGGTCGGACTGTTCCGGAACCGGAACAATGCAGCGAGGCAGCAGGAAACACTGGAAGACCGTGGATTTCCGGCATATATAGATCAATGGAAACAATATTACCGGGTGATTTCCGGAGAATATGATATGCTGGACGAAGCGGTGGCGGCACAGAGAAGACTTAAGAGAGCCGGATTTGAGACGCTTTTGTTACAATAATCATTCAGGTACTCGCTTTGAGCCAACGCCCAGACTAAAATTGTTCAGGTGCTCATTTAAAGCCAGCCTCCCAACTAAAATTATTCAGATACTCGCCCAGAGCCAACGTCCCAACTAAAGAGCAATTGTGACGTGTGGCGTATCCGCCAGATAGAATTATTCCCATATTCGTTCAGAGCCCAACGTCCCAACTAAAAAGCAGTTGTGACGTGTGGCGTATCCGCCAGATAGAATTTTAAAAACAACTTTAAAAATGTAATCATTTTACAGTTGTTTTATAAAATTCTGCCTGGCTCTGAACGAGTACATTTTACAAAGATTTAGCATTTCTCTGTAAACTGATTTAACATGCAGTTCCTATAATGTACATGAAGAAAAGAAAGAGATGGTGCGGACCACATGAAGATGTGAGAGCATCTAAGATATAGTTGTTTCATATGCAGGGAGGAATGAATATGAAATTTTTATGGGAAATGACAGGAAAAATATTTGGAGCGGAAGCACAGGACGGAACATTTTTATCAGCAAATGTATTGCTGTGGAGTGTTACAACATTTATAGTTGGAATGTTCTTCTGCACGGCAATCGGAAAAATTGCATTGATTGACTGTATAGCAAATGTAATGTGTGTTGCTGTTTATGCCGGAGTGATCGGCGGAGTGATCGGTGGATTTTTATTTCTGATACACAGACATAACGGGAAACAGTTATAAGAGTTAAAAATTATAGAGGCTTAATAGAAGATATTTTGAATTACATCAAAAGATATAAAGAAAAGGCATGTTCTGACATGAAATTTTAAGAACTTGCCTTTTCTTTGTTTGCGCGCCATGGGCGCGCTCTAACGGGTGTA
>ERZ812616.1647-NODE-1647-length-22655-cov-2.959912_pt1 | contig 22655 bp, 18 predicted proteins | sample MGYA00376249_ERZ812616 | MGnify/ENA primary metagenome ERZ812616 (study PRJEB26924, sample SAMEA4378265) | human gut metagenome | biome: human gut; feature: human-associated habitat; material: faeces | place: China | collected 2013 ...
CGCCATTAAATGTAAAATAGCCATCATTCACATTTCCTCCGGAATTATAAGTAGCCGAATAAGTAGTTATATTCCCCCCACTTGTACGTACAGTTACAATATGCTCTTCACCTGTCATATAAAGATATAATCGATTATCATCTTTATAATTCTCACTAATATAATAAGGTTTACCATCTACCGAAACATCAGTTACGTCTGCAATTTCAGGAGTTTTTGCCAGATAAATATCTTGATCTTTATCATTTTTAATCTCATTTTTAAAAGTAGATTTTATACTTCCTCCAGTTATAATGATGCCATCAGACCAATCATTATCTCGACCACTGCCAATACCGACAGGATTACCCGCAGCTGAATGAGTTCCTTTAGCCGTAATTGTCCCACCTGTAATAGTTATGATTTCAGCATTTTTTCTTGTACCGGAACCGATACCGACAGTACCTCCTTTAGCATAGATAATTCCACCACTTATTGTTATAGGCTTATTTGATACACAACCCGTATGTGATGAACCATATCCACCAATACCTGCACCATTTCTACCGTTGGATATTGCTGTTACACGTCCTCCTTTAATCGTTACAGTTCCTGCGATTCCAGCACCGCAAGGATCACCATTTACAGCCATTTCTTGTGCAGTAACATTAATTATACCGCCTGTTATAGTAACAGTACAATTATCATTACCGATAGCATTATTTTTGTTTTGATCCGGCATCGTTATCGTAACATCACCATCATTTATAGTAATATTTTTAGCAGTAATATTACTTCCATTTGTATTATTGATCGTTCCTTTATTCATTAGAAAACTATCTCCGGAGAAAGTACAATTGTTAAATGTTCCGTCATCAAGAATTATATTACCTTCTAAAGTCTGATTATTAAGAGTAAGACCTTTAAGAATTATATTACCACTTAAAGTACAATCATTATAGTCATCGGTTAAAGTGACATACTCTTTAAAGTTTAATTTACAATTTATAAAAGATAAAGATTCTTCATTCAGAGAAATAATATCATTGATAGTACAGTTTATAAAAGTTCCGTCTTTAAGAATTACCTCTCCGCCAAAAGAACAGTCTGTTATTGTTATATTTTCAACCGTTACATATCCGGCTATGCCAACTGCTTTGTTTTCATAAATACTCTCATATTTACCTTTAGCCGTTATACTTCCTCCCTTTATCCGAACAATACCATTTATTCCATTTCCTCCATAACCCAGCCATGGAGAATTTTCTCCAGTAGTCTCTATATTTCCTCCAGAAATATCAATCGTTAAATTACTCAATCCTTCTACCACATTTTTGCCAATGCCATCTGCTGATACCCCCCAGTATCCTGTTGTTTTCCCCCCATTAGCCGTCACATTACCACCTTCTATTTTTAGGGTCGCATTGCCTTCTTCCTGAGGATTTTTACCGATACCAGTACCGGCATAGCCGTAAATATCACTATTTCCTCCCCCAGTCACCGTCAGCGAATGTCCATCCGATTCTGCTGTTATTATCAAATTACTACCATCCGATAAATGAATACCGGATATAGCCTTTCCACTAATAAGTGTACTTGTACCGGCAAGCGTCAAATTAAGCGTTGCATTTTCTTTCAGATCAATAGCTGATTTACCATCTACATTCGACAGGTTTATATTTATACTATTTAATACAATATTTGCCGTCACCCCTTTCTTTACAATAATATTATTCGTTGTAGTAGTCCCAGAGATTGTTAATTTTGTACTTGTCAGGATAGTACATGTGTTATTCTCATACTTGTAATCAGTTGCGGACGTTCCCCCTTCAATAGTAAAATCAGTCCCTCCTGCCGACAGAGATAGGGGCAGAAACAGGATTGTGAAACATAAAATAATCAATTTCATAATATTAAAGTATATAAAATAAAGTTCTTTCTATTTGTGTAACCGGATTGCCTTTTTTGTTGGAATGATAGCCACGGACAGCTTATTTCAACAAGATCTTCTTACCTTTCTGACCTTCAAAGATGATGACATAAACACCAACTGCAAACCCATCAATATAAGTATCTCCTACCGAAAGCTGCCGGCTGAGAAGCAGGCGCCCAACAGTATCAGTCAGATACATACGCGTTGCATACGGCACCGTCACACAAAGGATACCGTCGGATGTTGAAATACCGAAGCCTGAAGACAGTGAAGCATTCGCGGTATCATTATCTGGAATGATACCGGAGATTTCGATATTTATATCCTCACGAATATACTGAATGATATATTTTCCGTCAGACACACGTGGCGTTATCACATCACCATCAGCTGTAACTACCGGTACAGAGCTTTCGCGATAACCATCCTCTATTGCAAGATAGAAACCGAAGTCATCTCTTTCTTTTACCTCATGGCGACCGGCTGAAGGATTGGTTATTGCACCTTCAATAGCTGGAAGAGTAATGGTATAATAGACCGGAGTTGGATCAACAGGCTTTTCTTTAAACGTAGCTGTTACCGTTACATCACTTTCAGGCATAACGAATCTTTTATTAGTGATGGGAATAGTTGCTCCATCAGACAACTGAGTATAAGACAAAGACTCGAGTTCGTATCCACTAGCAGGATTAACCTTTAAGATAATGGTTTCTCCTTCGGTCGCTTTCTCTTTATCCGCTGTGACTGTACCGTTTACTATCGAAAAAGCGATAGTTATATTATGTTGCTCTTTGATGCTGAATGTCCAATCAGGATCGGTCAAGTCAGAACTTCTTATAGCATAGTTTAGAGAATAAAAACTAATTGATACTGTATATGTTCCCAGATCTTTGGGTAAATCATATAGATGATTTTTATCAATATCATAATAAGTGATATAAATATCAACATTAGCCATATTTTTATTCCTCAATTCTACTTTAGCCTCTTTTCCCTCACCATCATAAATCAGATTTTCCGGAGGTGTGAATATAAAATCCTTTGCATCTAAATAAGCTTTTTCTACATTTGGCTTAATATTTCTTATTACTTGATGTAGACTTTCATTATAGCCACTTATGTTGCTCCAATCATAATTTATATAATCTTTTATTTCATAATAAGCCGGATATCCATCCCAAGACCAAACTTCCGGTAGGATATTTCCATCTTTCCACTCCCACCCATCAGTAATTTTTATCTCAGATAGCTTTACGCCATAAGTCACTGGCTCGGGCGATATCACTTTTGGGTCATCCAACTTGCTTACAAGTAAAGGATTCACAGTTACGGATAGATTTTTTGAAACCACCTTATAGTTACTTATATCCGCAGGTGTAAAGATTGCGGCAAATGTATTCACACCGACAGAGCCTACCTCTATCTCTATGTCTGATTCATTCCATGTCCATCCCGTAGGTAATTGAATATCACTTAATTTATCTTTATAAGTCGCCGTTGGATCAGGATCTGTATATTCGGGAGCTTTAGTTCCTTCAGCCGGAATAATAGTCAATGGTACATCAACTTTGTCAGATGTCTTACTCTCACTACTTCCTCCATACTGAGCAGTTAATGTATAAGTACCAACATTGAGTTTATTTGCATCAAACACAAATTCATATTCACCATCTGCAGTAACTTCTTTCTGGTCAGACAATAAAACATTATTCTCTTTATCTGTTAACACCAGTTGCACGCTGTTCATAGCGGCACTACGGGTTCTTATTGCTTTATTTTTCACCGTTAATGTTACTGTTAGCTTATCTGTACCGTAAATCATTTCATAATCGGATAAACCAAAAGTAACAGAAGAGTTATTGGCGGGTATTGATGAAGAACCATTATCAAATATAAAATATCCTTTACCAGCTCCATCACCATCTACACCTTCCGATTTATAAGTCGCTTGATAAGTCGTAATACTATTATCATCTGTACGCACAGTTACAGTATGATCTTCTCCTGTCATATAAAGATATAACTTATTATCTCCATCATGATTTCCACTAATATAATAAGGTTTGCCATCTACTGAAACATCGGTTGCATTCGCAATATCAGGAGTTTTACCTAAATGAACATTCACTTTATTGTTATTTGAGGCTTGAGGAAATGGTGGATTATTCCAAGGTGTTCCTCCTTTTGCATATATATTACCTCCATCAATAATTAATGTAGGTGAATTAATTGCATTTCCAGGCCTTGCTGTATAACCTCCTGAAATGTAATCCATACTACCTCCTAATAATTTGAATGTTCCCCCATATAATTTAACGGATGTTGTTGCTTTTATAGCATCTCCTCCCATATTTTGTGAAGAATCATAATTTGTTATATAACTTCCTCCTTCCAATAAAATAGATCCACCATAAAAAATTATATTTTCAGTCTCAATACATGATAAGCATACTCCATTATCTTTTTTGGGAAAAGTGATTGTTATCTCTCCACTATTGACAATGATCTCTTTTGATGTGATTCGACTCCCATCTTCATTATTAATCGTTCCTTTATTCATTAAAAAGCTCTTTCCGGAGAAAGTATTGTTTGTAAATGTTCCATCCAGAACAGTTGTATCTCCACCAAAATAACTGTTTGTGAATGTTCCACTTTTAATAATTGCAACCCTTTCAAAACGACACTTTGTGAATGTTCCACCTTGAACAGTTGTCTCTCCATAGAAAGTACAGTTTGTGAATGTTCCGCTTTTAATAATTACCTCTACTCTAAAAACACAGTCTGTTATTGTTCCACCTTCAATCGTTACATTTCCGGTTATGTCAAATCCAGAGGATTTACCTCGAGCCGTTACACTTCCTCCCTTTATCCGAACAATACCATTTATTCCATTTCCTCCATAGCTAGACCACAAACTATATCCTCCATTAGCTACTACACTTCCCCCGGTAATATCAATCGTTAAATGATTTAATCCTTCTTTTACATTTTTGCCAATACCATCACCTGATGTTCCCCGGTATCCTCTCGCTTCGCCTCCATTAGCTGTCACATTACCACCTTCTATTTTTAGGGTCACATTACCTTCTTCCTGAGGATTTTTACCGATACCGGCACCGGAATAGCCATTATTATTACTATTATTTCCCCCAGTCACCGTCAGCGAATGTCCATCCGATTCTGCTGTTATTATCAAATTACTACCATTCGATAGATGAATACCGGCTACTGCATTTCCGCTGGTAAGTGTACTTGTACCGGTAAGCGTCAAATTAAGTGTTGCATTTTCTTTCAGATCAATGGCTGATTTACCATCCACATTCGACAGGCTTATATTTATACTATTTAATACTATATTTGCCGTAACCCCTTTCTTTATAATAATATTATCCGTTGTAGTCGTCCCGGAGATTGTTAATTTAGTACTTGTCAGGATAGTGCATGTGTCATTCTTATACTCGTAATCGCTAACGGGCGTTCCCCCTTCAATAATAAAATCCGTTCCTTCTGCCGACAGTGATAGTGGAAGAAACAAGATAGTGAAACATAAAATAATCAATTTCATAATATAAAGTATATAAAATAAAGTTCTTTCTATTTGTGTAGCTGAATAGACAAATGTAATGATTAAATAGGTTTTGGTTCGTGACAAATCGTATTCATTTTGTGACAAATCGTCACAGCCGTTGAATTATCATATTTAACAGAATGTCAAATTATTACGTTATAAATGTTTGATATCTATAAAGTCCAGTAACTTGAAGCATAAAATATGCGTTGCGTTAATAGTGGTACTGGATATTTTTTCGTCCTGGGCGGAGATAAATTACTCTTTGCTTGTGTCGAACAATCGGCATTTCCAATAAATATCTTCCGGGGGATAAGGTAGCCACAAATTCATTTCTTCTCCTCCGACTTCTTTTGTTACATTGACGAAATAGGTCGAGACATTTCCGTATCTTTTATTTTCTGTTACATATCCCGACTGGATACATCCTTTTCCTGACAGTTCGGGATCTTTATATCCTTCCATCTCTGTATTCAGCGGGGAGGAAAAAAGGCAATCTTCTCCTAAAATTTCGGATGATTCGACAACAACCTTATAGATGATGTAAATATATTTCTTATCCAATCCAAATTCGGCGGCGATGGAATCCGGTAATTTACCTTTATGTTTATTGACAGAGGTACAGGTATTATATCCTTTAATATATAAGGTATCACCGTCTGTCGAAAATGTAATTTCCGGATTCGATTTGTAGATAATGTGTTCCTTTAATTCATCATCATCATTTGAACATGCTATTAATAGGAACATAAACAATAGGCTGAATACTAAAGATTTATTTTTCATATAATTTTTTTACTTAATAGTTATAGACAAGACTTTGAGTTATCCTGTTTTTTATTGCTTTTCTATCTGATTCTTATCCCATAAGTAAAATTTTAAAGAAAATTCCTCCGGTGGACATGGTATCCAACGGTCTTGTTCTCCGTCGGAACTATCTATGATGTGAATGAAATAGGAATATAACCGATAATAAGATATTCCATCTCTTACCGAAGGAGTTGACATGATTACTGACCTAGTTGATAATTCAAGATCATTATATCCCTGTTCTCCTGTATTTTCAAGAAAACTGCATAAATAATTTGATTCAATAGCAAATACTACCGAAACCTGATTAATCGTATAGACATACGTACCTTCAAGACCAAGGTCTTTAACCACATTCTCCGGGAAAGCTCCCCGATATTCATCCGTTGTATAATAGGTGTTGTATCCTTTGACATATAAACTGTCATTCCCCGCCGATCTCGTAACGACCGGTTTCGACTCATTCACAACTCGCTCTTTCGGATCGTCATCATTTGAACATGAGGCTAAAGCAAATATCAATAACAGGCTAAACACAAAACAATGATTCTTCATATAATTTTTATCTATCAGTATTTTATAAAAAAACGTCAGACCTTATTTTATATTGTGCGGATGAAATTTATTCTATATATTGACGTCTCAGCTTCTACCCCAGTTCTGACTTTTGATAGTAAAAGAAAAAGTCTGCGCCCCCTGCCCCATAAGGAGTTTAGATGATGGTTTTGGCAGAGGGGCAGGGATAGGGCATGCGGCTCGCTTGCCGTCAGTACACTCCTTAGTCAGCGCAGATATGTATTTAGAACCTTTATTAAGGCCTTTATGTCAATAGGTTTCGACAAATGGTTGTTCATCCCGGCTTTGACGGCATGTAAAATGTCTTCCGAGAAAGCGTTCGCAGTCATAGCGACGATGGGAATACGAGTCATATTCAGGTGCGGAAGGAGACGGATCCTCCGTGTTGCCTCATAACCATCCATCACCGGCATCTGGATATCCATAAAGATCAGGTTGTAGTAGTCGATAGAGACACTGGTCATTATTTCTAGCGCTTCGAGTCCATTCGTGGCGGTATCGACCGTAGCACCGGTAGACGAGAGGATCTCGACAGCTATCTCACGGTTCAGCTCGTTATCTTCGACCAACAGGATACGCTTGCCGGAATAGTCGGCATCAGACAGTTTGAATACGTTATCCGGTGTCCCTTCCTTTTTCCTTTCGTGGGTAAAAGACTTTAATATACGGACCAACTTCGATTTATAGACCGGCTTTGTCATACAGACATCGACCTTCATGGCGCGTGCTTCTTCCTCATACTCTTCGATATCGTAGGAGGAAAGGATGATGATCGGGATATGTATCCCCGATATACTCCATATACGCCGGATTGTTTCCAGACCGTTCATGCCTGGCATTTTCAGATCGACAATGATAGCAAAATAATCTTTATCTTCCAGACAGTTCTGTTCGAGCTTTTCCAAAGCCTCGGGGCCGGAACAGACATATTCGCAGGGGACACCTATCTCGTCAAGATAGTGGCAGGTGGTGATACAAGCTAATTCATCATTGTCGATCACAAGGATACTTTTGTTGTTGGTATCGATCCATTCATCGGCTATCTGTTCCCTGTAAGATAAAGGAATACTGATCATAAAACGCGATCCTTTACCGTATTCGCTTTCTATCTCTATATCTCCGCCCATCATTTTTATGATTTTGTAGCTGATAGACATCCCCAGGCCGGTACCCTGGATATTTGCAATTTTGTCATCGTTGGCGCGTTCGAAAGGGAGGAATATTTTGTCGAGGAATTCAGGCTTCATACCGATACCGTTGTCTTCAAAAATGAATTTGTACATTCCGGTTTTCCCATCCAGTTCCTCTTCCTCTACCGTTATATTTATCAGGCCGTTTTCCGGAGTATATTTAATAGCGTTGGAGAGTATATTCATCAATATCTGGTTGATACGTTGCAAATCGCCCCACACATTTTCATGTTTAAAATGTTGCATATAGATATGCTGGGAATGCTGTTTGCTTCGGATTTGCGGCTGCATCATAACAATCAAATCCTCGAGCAAGACGCCGATATTGATATCCTGTTTCGACAATACCAGTTTACCACTTTCTATCTTCGACATATCCAGTACCTCGTTGATCAGGCTCAGAAGCAGTTTCGACGAACTTTCTATCTTACCCAGACAGTCGAGAACCTTTTCCCGATTGTTTATATGGGCTTTTGCAATCATTGTCATTCCCATGATCGCATTCATCGGAGTACGGATATCATGACTCATGTTGGAGAGGAAATCCGATTTGGTATTGTTGGCCTTCTCGGCCTGCCTCAACGCTTCCTGCAATTGTATAGATTGCAGTTTGAGCTGTTTCTGCAACTCAAACTGCTCCGTGATGTCGATGTAGACGAAGAGGTAAACAGGTTCGTCACCTTCCCACCGGATACATCTTCCGTTGATCTGCATACAGGCTTTCATGCCATTCTTATCTTTCGTGTGAAACGTAAAGTAGACGGGCTCGCCTTGCTGCATGCGGAGGATATTTTGATTGAGTATGCTCTTCTCATCGTCCGATATGGAGGAAAAAGGGACGTAAGAGGTCACTGTCCTTTCATCCAGGCCGACGAAATCGGCAAACTTCTTGTTTGCTTCGAGCAGGACGAAACGCCCGTCACGGCAGATTTTCTGTTGGGAGACAAATCCGGGAATACTTTCATAGGTGATCGATTTGATAAGCTGTTCCTGCATGCTGTCGTCGATGTCGGTCATCACCGTATAGGCAATATTGACACCGTCGACAAGTTGGTCGGTGAATGTGGTGGCCATCTTTACCCATTTCAAACCGCCTTTTACCGGCATACGGACAACTATCTCGTAACCATATGTCTGATTTGCAATGGCACTGTAGATTTTATCGGTTATCATCCGGGCCGTTTCCGGACAATCAGCCAGATATAAATCCGGCCGATTGTGGAAAAGTTCCTCATATTCTTTTTTAGGATATCCTATTAGTTCGTAATAAGCATCGTTTGCCCAGAGAACGGTAAGATGTTCATCCAGTAAATGCTTGCTTACACTGACTCCCATTAATTTAGCTAATAGGCTATATTCCAATTCAAAATTGGATTGTAAATGCTTCATCCTCTACTTTTATATTACAATTTGAGTTTAATTTTTGATTATTAAGCGTTTCATTCTATAACAGGACGGTCGTCGCCGCCACCTCCACTGCCTGGAAACGGGGTATTACTTTTGCCGCTGTCGAGTTTACCGCCGGCATTCTTTCCATAACGGTCGGATAGCTTGATACGGTATTCGTCGATCATGGCATTCCACCAGACAAAGAGATCGAAATATTTGTCGTTGCCATTGCGGCGAGTGTAAGAATTTAGTTCGTCCACCAATTCCTCGTATGCCTTGCAGAGATCGATACGGGTAAGTTCCGGCTTGCGGGGACGGTTCCTTAACCCGGCCTGTGTGATCTTTTTATTGACAAATTCCGCACTTTCGGTATTGATTGTTTTAAGGGAGCCCAACTGATCGGTAAGTCCGAGTAGCGATACTTTTTCTTTATAGATATCCGATTCGAGCAGTTGAATGAAAAGATCGGTATCCTGCATCAGATGTTCGATTGAGAGATTACGGCATTTCCTAAAACCGCTGATTGCTGCCCACAAAGAAATTGCTGCCCTGCGTTTTTCGTCGATACGTGATTTTTTGTAACCGTCTACAACACGAAAAATGACGCTCCGGTTATCCACATTCTCACTTTTCAACTTCTTGACTTCTGCGGTATATTCATTTATAGAACGTTTGACGATGCTATATGCAAAATCATCCGTACAGGTACTAAAAACATCGAAAAACGATTTAACCGGCTCAACGACTCCGTCAGTATTATTCATTTTCAGAACGATTGCTTTTGCTGCATCTAATAATTCGCCGTTTCTTAAACGTGATTTCGGGAAAGACTGAATCTTAGCCATAATTGTATTCTTTTTAAGATTAATAAAATTGGTTATATGTGTTTCTCCGTAATATTACGGTTCAACTAATTTTGGTGAAAATTGCCGTCGTAGGGATACGAAGTAGCAAAAAAGATGGAATTGGCCATTTTGTACATCTACGGAGAGGCAAAAAATGCTGTTTAATACATTCCATAGGTCTACAGGAAAGCGAAAAATGCCGTTGAACATATTCCATATACCTACGGAACTGCAAAAATATGTTTTTAGCTTCGTCGTAGGCATACGATGAATATTTTATAATAAAACGACCATATCCGTAGAGGTTTGGCGAGCAATTTGGGGATAGATCAATTTCGTTGATCGACTTTTTCGCAAGATTATCAGCGCGTAACTTCTGACCGCAGAACTTCGGCGAATATTGACTTAGAGTTGCAGCAGGATTTGCAAGGCGAAGGAATATTTGTTTTTGTGTTCTCTTTTGGTTGTTTATGTCGCTTATTTTCATCAGAGAGTTGTTAAATTGTCTTTACTGAGCCGGTGAAAAAATGGCGAGTAAAAACGGTCGTTTTTTTTAGTCATTCTGAGGACGAAATAGGCAATAAGAATTTGAACGAAATTTCAAGCTTAAAAAAATTGATTATCAAGGATTATTTCTTCTTGAAAGCTATTGTTTTTTAAAAGTTTCTCACTAGCTTTGCAATGACTAAAAAAAACGACCGTTATTTTTAGTCATGCCAATTAACATTCGTACCTTTTATTTTTCAAGTCACAAAGTACAATTTATCCACTATTTTTTAACAATTATTTTTTTCTTTCTCCGGAGAATTGGAAAAAGAATGTTAAGGTTTTGATTCTCTATTTGGGACGTACCATATTGTATAAATTTATTTGCATTTAATAGCAAAATAAAGAATATAAAGGAAAGCAACCAGCGGTACGAAGAAACCGATTGCCATATTTTCCGCTCCAATATACCCCATCAACATAGGACTGAATGCGCCACCGGCAACTCCCATCACGATATAAGAAGAAGCCTTCTTGGTGTAGCCACCCATACCTTCCAGACCCAATGCGAAGATGGTCGGGAACATGATCGACATAAAGAAGAAAGAAAGATAAAGCGCATACAAAGAAACCGTTCCGGCCGAGACAACCACGAGGGCCATACAAACGGCATCCGCTAGAGCGAACCAGGTCAATAGTTTACCGGGCGACATCCATTTCATCGTGAAGCTACCCGACAGGCGGCCGATCATAAACAACGCCATACCGCCGAAAGCCAGGATACGCGAGGCCTCGATATTCGTCATTTGCGGGTCGAGCTCCGTCACATAGTTGATAAAGAAACTAAAAATCCCGGTCTGCGCTGCACAGTAGCAGAACTGGGCAACGACCGCACGCACGAACTGGCGGTGTTTCCAAATGCTGGTGGCAGGCAATTTCACGTCTGCCGGGTTTTCATTCTGATCCTCCACTTTCACTTCCGGCAGGCGGGTAAAGAAGAAGAGGACGGCAACCAATAATACGATACTTCCGACGAGTATATAAGGCTTTGTCAATGCAAAAGCATCGCCCTCAGCACCTCCGAAGATCAACGCCCCACCGACTAACGGCCCGAGTATCCATCCCAATCCGTTGAACGACTGCGAAAGGTTCAGACGTTGTGCGCCCGACTCCGACGGCCCCAGGATCGTGGAGTACGGATTTGCTGCCGTCTCCAATATACACAGTCCGCAAGCGATGATGAACAGCGCGACCAAAAAAGGCGTAGCCGAATGCAGGAACGCTGCCGGGATGAAAGCGAACGCGCCGGCTGCAAACAACAACAGGCCGAGGATGATACCTTTCTTATATCCGTAGCGTTTCATAAACATTCCCGCGGGAAGAGCCATCAGGAAATAGGCGATATAGGTAGAGAATTGCACCAATCCGCTTTCGGCCTTCGTCATGGTGAATGCGCCCTGGAAATGCTTGTTCAGTACGTCGAGCAATCCGTGAGCGAATCCCCACAAAAGGAACAGGCTGGTGATAAGTATAAAAGGCAGTAGATATGATTTACCGTTCGGGGCGGCGAATAAGCTTTGTTTGTTTTTCTTTTCCATCTGATTGTTTTTATTCGGGAAGTTTGAATATGCGATCCATAAGTTGCCATTTCTCGGCCGACGAAGCACCGGGGGCAACCTGCTGGTAACGGGCTACAAAGTCCTCCCATTCGGCCTGCCGGTCGAGAGTTGCGAGGCGGGCGAAGGCGGTGTCCCAGTCGAAGTCGTCGGGGGTTTCAAGGATCATGAACAAGCGGTTACCGAGACGGTAAATCTGCATATCCAGTATGCCTACTTCGCGGATACCCTGGCCGATCTCCGGCCAAAAATTCTCAGGCGAGTGCCAATACATGTATTCCTGTATCAGTTTTTCGTCGTCTTTCAAGTCTAGTGTCTGACAATATCTCTTCATAACTATAATATTAAGGAAATGCAAAGGTACTATTTTCTGTTAATAAATGAATGCATAATCAAGGCGTCCGGGAATGCCGGACGCCTGACGGGTTATTTCTTTTGCAGGTAACAGGCCGGGGTCATGTAGGAGACCCGATAGGCCGAATCGGGCGAAGAGCGGTAGAGGCTGATCGTCTGGAAAACGAGCTTTGCCGAATCCATATCAAACTCAAGAAGAATGGGGAAAGCCTCTTCGGGAATGGTGTCGCCGGGCTGGATGCTTGCTTTGGAGAGCTGGTTATTCCAGAAGGTGGAGATATCTTCGCTGTAAACAGTCTCCTCTGCCTTGTTAAAAATATAAAATGTATCCCGCTCGATGGTCGTCCACATGCCATTGGAACTTCTGTACCCGCTGATAGGTATCAATGTCCGGTAACCGGAAATATCGACTGGGGCATTGCCGTCGATCTCTATGAAGGAGCGGAAATCGTAGGTCGTTTCCTTCGGGGGATAATTGCCGCGCCGGGTTTGTGAGATCCGTTCGATATCTTCTGCCGTGATACCGGGTATATAGGTCACAGCAGACAGGAAAACGATAGCCAGGCATGCTGCATACAGGTAACGCCCCCACTGCCGGGTGAAAAACAGTGCGACAAGGCCGGTCAGGATGCCTCCGACCGCCACCAGGTAAACGCGCGGCTCCGTGAATCCGTACTGGTTGATGCGGTAGTAGACGCCGATCCAGTACATCACCAGTGCGGGCAGTACGGCAAAGCTGGCATAGCGGTAAAACCAGTCGTAATACCGTTTCGAAAGAAAGACCTGACATCCCTTCAAAATAAAGGTAGCCGAAACGAAGCTGACAACGATATAGGCAACCGCCCCTTTCGGTAGCGACCAGAGGATAGCAACCTTGATGAAGTAAAGATATAGGATCACCGCGTAAATCAACAGAGCCGGCGAAAGTACATAGTTCAGTAAAACCTCGAACAGGCGGTTGCGGCTCTCCTCCCCTTCCTCTTTCGCCTGGTTGAACATCAGGAACAACAGGGGCATGGCGCACATATATATAATGTAGGCGGCTTCGGTATAGAAACGCCGGTCGCTTCCCTGCCATATCTCGAAGATATATTGTATGGAGACGTAGATCGAAATAGCCAACAAGTATGCGATACCCGCTAACAGTCCGGCCGACAGCATCGCTTTCATATACCGGAGGGCGACGCGCACGAATTCATCATTCTCTTTCTTCCAGCCGCTCACTAGGTAGACAAGTTGCACGACGACAAGCGATACGAGGTACTGGGGCGTCCATATCCTCTCCATCGTCCACAAGAAAAAAGGCAGGCAGAAAAGGGCGGACAGGTAATAGATCCAGCGGTAAGATGTCCGCGAGAAGAGTCCGTTCAACATATATGTCGCCAGGAACAGGATGGGGAAATAGGCCAGTGGGGTTTCCAGAAACTTATATTCGTATCCGCTCTCGAAATGGAAACATCCCAACAGTGCGAAGGCAACCGATAGCAGTACCTCCACCGGATGTAAACGGATGGCCAGCCGTAACCGGGCTATCAGTATTTCTATTTTCTTTTTCATATACGATATATTTAGTTATAAAACGAAGATAAGGATTTCTTATTACATTAATATAAAGGATAATATATATCCGGTGCAACAAATCGTATTCTACCCGAACAAATTCGGAAGCTGTTTGTTTTATAAGTAAAACTATAAACATATATAAAACATACAGCTATGACTTTAAGTAGAAAATTATCCGATGCTCTTAACGAGCAGATCCTTGCAGAGATGTGGTCTTCCAACCTTTATCTGTCGATGTCCATTCATTTTGCCCAGTTGGGTTTGGACGGTTGCGCGCACTGGATGAAAAAACAGTCGCAGGAAGAGTTGGAACATGCGTATTCGATGATCGATTATTCAATCAAACGGGGCGGACAGGTTAAACTGGACCAGATCAATGTGGTTCCGACAGCCTTCGGTACGCCTCAGGAAATATTCGAACATGTATATCAGCATGAAGTACATGTATCCGAGTTGATCGACAAACTGGTAGACGTGGCCGCAGCCGAGAAGGACAAGGCTACCCAGGATTTCCTGTGGGGTTTTGTGCGTGAACAGGTTGAAGAAGAAGCAACAGCCAAGAATATTGTAGAGAAGCTCAAGATGTATGGCGAACATCACATCGCCATTATGGATCATCACTTGGGTAAAAGATAAATATGGGCTATTAGTTATTATTGATTTTTTCTGTCAAAATCCGGCGTGTTGCTTTTCTGCCATTAAGCAGCATCCGGTAAAAATAAAAAATCCATCCGGAAGAGATTCGTTTCCCATTCGGATGGATATTTTTTGCCCATAGGCATTTCCTGATTAACCTATTCTCTATTCTAATGCTTTCATGATCGCTTTTCCCCAAAGCTGTCCTAAAACGGCTGCTCCCTTCTCATTGGGGTGAAGGTAGAAAGTTCCGGCATTCCCGTCTTCGGGGAAAAGATCGGTTTGATAATTCTCTTTGAAATAATCGAAGCCATCGGTATCTCCCATGAAAACCTGGCCGGGGAAACGTTTGCCGTAGTCCGCCACTAGCGATTGCAATACGGGATAATAGTTCTGCAAACGGTTCAATCCCTCTTTCAGGTACATCGCCCCGTTATAGGTGTTCGGGCTATACCATACCGGACGATGCAGGACAATCTTGCAATTCGGATATAACGCCAGCAACTGGTCGATGATCGCCTTCATGTTCTCTCCATATTTTTCCGGGGAAGCCGGGGCACCGTTCGGGCCGGTAATTGCGCTGTCGTTCGTTCCGAGCATAATGGAGAAGACCAGCGTGGCCCATGTTTCGTCTGCGAACTTGTCGGCGGCCGCTTTTGCTCTCGGGAAAAGTTTTTCCGTCCGGGGTAGGTAGTCGGTAGTCGTACAGCCGCTCACACCCTGGTTCGAATACTTTACCGAAGTGACGGAGGGTTGTTTGGTCAGGTACAAGGCAGCCTTGACGGGGGGAGCATCGTGCGTAGGGTTTTTGATCAACGCTCCCTCCGTTATACTGTTTCCTATAAATACGACATTCAGATTTTTCATATTCTCTCCTTTTATAAAAGGACTACCGATTGCCAGTGCCAGCAACAGGCATGTTATTTTCCCGATCAGTTTCATATTCGTTTTGCAGAGTTAATTGATTTGTTTGCGAAGATAAAAATAAATCAACTATTTCCGGATGCTTTTTCAACCAAACTTTCGCTCCTTCCAATTCGCGCATCGGATACTGTTCCATGATGTCCATAAGCTCACTCAACTGGTCGCCGGTGAACTTGAAGTTACGGAAGAACCGGGCCACGTCGGGATGTGTTTGTGAGAAGCCTTTGGTGGCAACGGCTGCAATATGTTCGGCATCCCCGTAAATTCCTTTGCTGTCTTCCAGAAACTTCAAATTATACCGCGAAAACATCCAATGGGGCATCCAGCCGGTGACGACGATCCATTCATTATGTTCGACCGACTTCTGCAAAAAAGCGGTCATGGTCGGCCCGCTCGACGGCATCAGCTTCAACGACAGGTCATATTCTTTGACGACCTCTTCCGTCAGGTTCATCAGGCTGGCACCGATATCGATACCGATAATTTCGTTGTTGAAACGTTCCTTATTCGTCTCCAATTCCTCTATCGTATTGATTGTTACGTAAGAAGGAACAGCCAAACCCAGACGGGCATTGTCGAACGGTACACCGACTGTTTCCAACCGGTCGCCGTATTGCCGCATGTAGTCGACATGCGTATTCGGAAGCCAGGCATCCAGGAAAAGGTCTACTTTTCCCGCAGCGACTGAAGTAAAGATAGGCGCGATGTCTGCATTTTTCAACGTGACTTTGTATCCCTGCTCCTCCAACATCGCTTTAGCCAGGTAGCTCATGGCAATCCCTTCCGACCAGTTCACGTAGCCGATCGAGATCTCTTTCGGACCTTTCTCCCGGCTACACCCGGACAGGAACATAATGACTGCCAAAAGCAGGACTAAACTGATAAGTATAACTAATCTTCTCATAAAAATTTCTTTTTTGTTAATCACTCGGAATTATCTCTTACGGACAAATCCTTGGGTTATACGATCGAGCACGATAGCCAGAATCACAACGGCTATACCTCCTTCGAAACCGAGCCCGATCTTCATCTGGGTAATTCCTTTCAATACGATCTCGCCCAAACCTCCGGCAGAAATCATCGCTGCGATCACTACCATCGACAAGGCCATCATAATCGTCTGGTTAACCCCGGTCATAATCGTCGGTAATGCCAGCGGCAACTGCACCTTAAACAACAACTGTCGCGAAGTCGCCCCAAACGACCGGGTCGCCTCCACAATATCCTCCGGAACCTGACGGATGCCCAGGTCTGTCAGGCGGACTACCGGCGGCATCGCAAAGATCACCGTAGCAAAAGCTCCAGGTACAGGCCCCAGCCCGAAGAACAATACAGCAGGAATCAGATAAACGAAGGCAGGCATTGTCTGCATCAAATCCATTAGCGGACGGATTATTTTGGCGGCAATGTTGTTGCGTGCCGTCCAGATCCCCAACGGTACACCCAAAACCAGGGCGATAACCGTAGAGGATAAGACCAGTGCTACCGTTTGCATCGTTTGTTCCCAGAAGCCCATCCCATAGATCAGGAATAGCCCCAGCAGGGTAAGTACCGCCGTACCTTTTCCCGCTTTAAACCAGGCTAAAACGGTCAGTGCCAGAATCATCACATAAAACGGTATCCATAATAAGCCGTGTTGGAAGCCGTCGATAAAGCTACCGATGCCATTATTTATTATATCAAAGAAAGGGGCCCAATGTTCTGTCAGCCAGTTGATGGCTATTTCTATATATTGTCCGATATTAATCATAAGTCTATTGCGTTTTGAATTATTTCTTCTATTTCTTTCTGGTCTTTCCCGGTCATTTCAATGATGATGGCGGAGGGGGAGACAACTCCGATCAGCCGGTTCTCGCCATCGACAACAGGTAAAGCCTGCCGTACTTTCGGTAGTAACGGAAGCATATCCTCCACCGTCGTATTCTCCAATACAGAAGGAACTTCCTTGAGGACAATGGAAGCAACATCTTTACTTCCCTCTTTTCGCAACTTCAGGACATCCTTATATTGTATTTCACCGATGAACTGATCCTCATTTCCTATTACCGGCAAGGCATATAAACGTTTCTCGCGCATCTTGCGCAAGATAGTCTCAGGTCCTTCTTTCCGAAGCCTGACTACGACCGGCTGTTTCAACATGATCGAAGAAGCAGTGACGATACGTCCCCGGTCTACGCTTTCTGTAAAACGAGTGACATAGGCGTTGGCCGGATCTGTAAGGATCTCTTCGGGGGTACCGGCGTTCCCACCTGCACGATGACGCCGTCTTTCATAATGGCGATACGGTCGCCCAGCTTGATCGCCTCGTCCAGGTCGTGGGTGATAAAGACGATCGTCCTTTTCATCTTTTCCTGCAACAGGAGCAACTCGTCCTGCATCTGTTCGCGGATAAGCGGGTCGAGGGCAGAGAAGGCTTCATCCATCAGAAGTACCTCCGGATTGTTTGCCAGTGCACGGGCCAGCCCGACACGCTGTTGCATACCACCCGATAATTCGTCTACCCGCTGCTTTTCGTATCCTTTCAGGCCGACAAGCAAAACACTTTCCTGTGCTTTCTTCTCCCGTTCTTCTTTAGGAACACCCTGCAACTCCAGGCCAAACGACACATTACTCAACACCGTACGGTGGGGTAACAGTCCGAAATGCTGGAAAACCATAGCCAGTTCTTTCCTGCGTATTTGTAATAACTCTTTATCGGATGAACGGGTGATATCGACGCCGTCCAGACGGATCTCCCCCATCGAAGGTTCGTTCAGCCGGTTAATGCATCTCAGTAATGTCGATTTTCCGCTACCGGACAGTCCCATGATTACGAACATCTCTCCTTCTTCTATCTCCAGGTTGGCGTTACGTACAGCTACGGTACATCCTGTTGCCTTGAGGATTTCCTGTTTACTTTTTCCTTTTAAGATCATCTTTTTCGCTTTGGCCTTCTCAGGTCCGAAAAGGATGGATAAGTTTTTTATTTCTATTTTTGCCATATATATTTTGGGTTTATGATACAACGATCTTAGCTCCCCGAACGCATCGTTCAGACAAGTATTATTCTGTGCCGGATTCATCGTGTGAGTCCGGCAAATTTCTAACCGTAAAATTTTGAATTATTTTATCTCAGGCGGTGGCTTTTACTCTATGCCACATTAATAAAACAAGCAAACATTGATTTAGTTCATTTAAAGCGCATTTATAAATAAAAAGTTCTTATTTCAAATGCCACCAGGCAAATTGTATATTTCCACTAAATATCCAATACCAGACCAATAAAGGGTTTGCATTCGGATGGTTCTTTTCGGGGCAAATATCTATTAATTTCCAGTCCGAAGTGTTACCGGATAATAAATAAACATACCCATTTCTTAATAAGACTTCTAAACTACCTTGAAATTCAAGAATATGAATGACATCTGAAAAATATATGATATTTTTGCGGGAAGAAGTATCCTGCAGGTTCGGGGTTATAGAATCGGAATAAAGAACCAGCCGGGAAGTCTCCGGCAAGATCAATGCAGTATCTGTGAAGTGTATCTGATGTATTGCTGCATAGGTCTGAACCTGCCAGCAAATTTCAAAAGGGCTAATCGGCTCCAGCTGTTTCAAAAAGTAAAAGGTTAATTTATCTTTGAGATCTTTTTTCAGAAACATACCATACATGATTCAAAGCTAACAAACTATCCATCAATTCCCCGACTGGATAAAACAAAAAAAGAAGCGTGGAAACTGTTTATATATAGACATTGAGGCTCTCGACAGGCCCCCCAACAATATATATAACAGTACCACGCTCTTATCCATATACACGAATCAATTTTAAACAATCCTATATTGTGCATAGATAGACAAGAACATCTGCATTTACTGCCTATTATTTGTTGGGAATGAAATTGTCGAGATTTCAATGCCAAATAATATTTAAAACGCTTATGTCCAATAAAAAGTGATGCGCATTGCAACTCCTTGCATTTCATGCGCGGGACAAAGATAAGCAGAAGATTTAAATAATCAATAGCTATCTATTCGGTAATTTGGAGATAAACATGTACATTTGCAATTTAAAGTATAAAATTAAATCTGTATCACAATGAAGACGCAATTATGCCAGAAATTGGTGGCTCTATTTCTTATAAGTATTTTTGTCAGTGGTTGTAATATCGGGACAAAAAAGACAGCGGATAATGATATAAAGTTCGACTCGATCAGTGTGGATAAAACCTATCACCTGCTTGAAAATCCGGAGAACCCGAATTGTAACCTTCAAATAAATTTCACCTATCCTGCCAAATACGACGATAAAGAGATCTTGAAAAAGATACAGCAGCAATTTGTGTCTGCATTCTTCGGGGACAGTTACGAAAAGTTATCTCCGGAAGAAGCAGTTGCCAAGTACACGGAGGATTATCTGAATAATTATAAAGACTTGGAAAACGAATATAAAGAAGAAGTAGCAAAAGCCGACGAAACGCCGGTCGGAGCCTGGTTCTCTTATTACGAAATGTCTGCCAACGATATCGCCTATAACCAGAACGATATCCTCAGTTACTCGGTCTACACTGATAATTATACCGGAGGGGCGCATGGTTCCCATGCAAGCGCCAACCATGTCATCAACATGAAAACGGGTACTCCGATTACGGAATCCGATATTTTTATCGAAGATTTCCAGGACGACCTGGCTCAGATTCTTGTAGACCGGATCGCCAAACAGAACAGCGTAGAAAACGCTAAAGACCTGGAAAGCATCGGCTTCTTCAGCATCGACGAGATTTTCCCAAACAATAACTTCCTGGTCGACGGAAATGGGATTACCTATACATTTAATGAATATGAGATCGCAGCCTATGTAGTCGGTGCAACGAATGTACATCTTCCGTATGAAGAAATACAATACCTGCTCAAAAAAGATAGTCCGATCGCTCATCTGGCATTTTAAAAACAATCTATGGAACTTATAAAAACTTATTTTCTGGAGCTAAGTGAAAAGCAACTGACACAGTACGAAGCTCTGTATGATTTATATACTGATTGGAATTCAAAGATCAACGTCATATCCCGTAAAGATATAGAGAATCTGTATCCGCATCATGTGCTCCATTCACTGGGGTTAACTAAAATGATGAAGTTCAAAAACGGCTCTACCGTAATGGATATAGGTACAGGAGGCGGATTTCCGGGAATTCCCCTGGCAATCTTCTTTCCGGAAGTGCAGTTCCACCTGGTCGACAGCATTGGAAAAAAGATCAAGGTCGGACAGGCAGTAGCGGAAGCTATCGGTCTGAAAAACGTAACTTTCCGTCATTGCCGTGCCGAAGAAGAAAAACAACAATTCGACTTTGTTGTCAGCCGGGCCGTTATGCCATTAGGCGATCTGATCAAAATTTCCCGTAAAAACATAAAAAAGGAACAGCAGAACGCACTTCCCAACGGACTGATCTGCCTGAAAGGAGGCGAACTCCAACATGAGATACATGCTTACCAGAAACAAGCGATCGTTATCGAACTGGGGGAACATTTCAAAGAAGAATTTTTCCAAACTAAAAAAGTAGTATACGTACCGCTATGATTACAATACAAGCATTTCAATTTAATTACTTTCAGGAAAACACTTTCGTATTGTATGACGATACGAAAGAAGCAGTCATTATCGACTGTGGTTGCTGCCGTAAGGAAGAAGAAAAAGCACTGAGTGACTTTATCTCTGAAAATAAGCTGATAGTAAAGCATTTACTTTGCACTCATCTTCATCTGGATCATGTTTTCGGCAATCCGTTTGTGTATAAGACGTATGGCCTGAAACCGGAGGCAAACAAGGCGGATGTTGAACAGCTTCCTGCTCCTGAAGAGCAAGCGAGACTATTCGGCGTTCCCGGTAAAATGGAAAATATTCCGGTTGGGAAATACCTGGCAGGTAATGAAGTGGTCAAATTCGGGCATTCCGAATTGGTGGTACTGACTGTTCCCGGACATTCACCCGGCAGTGTAGCGTTCTATAATAAAAAAAACGGCTTTGTCATTGTGGGCGATGCCTTGTTTGCAAACAGTATCGGACGTACAGACCTGTGGGGCGGAAACCAGGAAGTCCTGATAGCCGCAATTAACGATAAGCTGTTATCTCTTCCGGACGAAACAGTCGTTTATCCCGGTCACGGTCCGGAAACAACAATCATCGACGAAAAATTAAACAATCCTTATTTATAAACACATTAAATACTATGGACACAAATAAATTTGTAAACCGTCATGTCGGCATTGCAAAGGAAGATATTCCGGCTATGCTTGAAGCTATCGGTGTTAAATCGGTTGACGAACTGATTGACCAGACAATCCCGGCCAATATTCGTCTGAAAGAACCTCTGAACCTTCCGGAGCCAATGACTGAAAGGGAGTTTGCAGAACATATCGCAGAACTTGCCTCCAAAAACGAAGTCTTCACTTCTTACATCGGAATGGGATGGTATGACACAGTCTGTCCTGCTCCTATCCAACGCAATGTTTTTGAAAATCCGGTATGGTACACTTCATATACCCCGTATCAGGCGGAAGTTTCTCAGGGACGCCTCGAAGCGTTGCTGAACTTCCAGACTATCATCAGTGAACTGACAGCTCTGCCCCTGACCAACTGTTCTCTGCTGGACGAAGCTACCGCAGCAGCAGAGGCTGTCACGATGTTTTACGGAACTCGCAGCCGCGCACAGGCAAAGGCAGGAGCTAACACTTTATTTGTAGATGAAAATGTTTTTGAATCTACATTGGCCGTGATCCGTACACGTATGGTTCCGCAGGGAATCAATG
>ERZ812616.1655-NODE-1655-length-22584-cov-20.418705_pt1 | contig 22584 bp, 22 predicted proteins | sample MGYA00376249_ERZ812616 | MGnify/ENA primary metagenome ERZ812616 (study PRJEB26924, sample SAMEA4378265) | human gut metagenome | biome: human gut; feature: human-associated habitat; material: faeces | place: China | collected 2013 ...
GGCCGAGGTGTGCGCCGCATACAAGGCGCTGGACCCGGAGGCCGCAGCCATTCAGAACGCGAACAGCAACAAGAGGATCATTGAGGCGCCGTAAAGGCGCACATCACCGGCGCGGCTCTCGGCGGCCGGCGCGGGCCGCGGGGCCGGCGCATCCGCCCGGGCCGCGCCGCGTCATAAGACGGTACCGCACAATTCCGACGCCGACAGCGCAATGAGATTTTTGCGAAACATGGCGGAGAGCCATGGCGGCACAGTGCCTGAAGCTCAGGGTGCAAATTGTGCGGTCTGTCTTCGATGAAACCGGAAAGGGATAAGCCGTATGCCAGAAGAAAATACCCCCAAAAACCCGGCGGAGCACGATTCCTTTGCAAAAGCTCTGCGCCGCACGGCGCGCCCGGCTCATTTTGCAAGCCTTGCCCGCCGCGCCGCCGCCTGCCTGCGGGAGCGCGGCGCCGAGGCGCTGTGGCGCGAGGCGTCGTTCCGCATCAGCCTGATGACAAAGGGCGAGGTGTGGCGTTTCCGCGCCGACATCCCGCTGCGCCGGGAGCTTAAGGCCCAGCGCGCGGCGCGCTTTGCCCGCATGCCGCTTGTGTCGGTGGTGGTGCCGTTGTACAATACGCCGCCCCAATTTTTGCGCGAAATGATGCGGAGCGTGCTGGGCCAGACCTACGCCGGCCTGGAGCTGGTGCTGACGGACGCATCCGACGCGGCCCACGGTGAGGTGGAAAAGGCTGTGCGTGCCGTGCGGGACGCGCGCGTGCGTTATATCCGCCTTGCCAAAAACGGCGGCATTGCCGAAAACACCAACGCGGCCCTTGCGGCGGCACAGGGAGAGTATATCGCTTTGCTGGACCACGACGACGTGCTCACCCCCAATGCGCTGTACGAGGCGGTGAAAGCCGTCAACGAGCAGGGGGCGGACTTTGTTTATTCGGATGAGATCGTGCTGGATTCCACGCTGAAAAAGCTGGGCGAATACCATTTCAAGCCGGACTTTTCCCCCGACACGCTGCGCGGCTGCAATTACATCACGCATCTGGCCGTATTCAGCCGCGCGCTGCTGGCGGCGGCGGGCGGCGGCGAACGCGCGGAATTTGACGGCGCGCAGGATTTCGACCTGATCCTGCGCTTGACGGAGCGCGCCCAAAAGGTGGCGCACGTTCCCAAAGTGCTGTATTGGTGGCGCGGGCACGGCGGCTCCACCGCCAGCGGCATGCAGGCAAAGCCTTATGCGCTGGCGGCGGGCGCGGCGGCGGTGGAGGCCCAGCTTCTGCGCCTGGGCATGCCCGGCCGCGTGGAACCCGTTCCCGGCAGCCCCGGCGCATACCACACCCGGTATGACGTCACGCGGCCCGGCCGCGTGACGGTGCTTATCCCCAACAAGGACCATTCGGAGGACCTGGCCCGCTGTCTGGAAAGCCTGTACCGGAACGCCGGCTGGGACGATCTGGAGGTGCTGGTGCTGGAAAATAATTCCACACAGGCCGAAACGTTCGCCTGTTACGGGCGGGCACAGCAGCAGTACCCGAACTGCCGCGTGCTCACCTACAAAGGCGGCTTCAATTTCAGCGCCATCAACAATTTCGGCGCGCGGCATGCCACGGGCGCACACCTGCTGCTGCTGAATAACGACATCCAGGTGGAAACGCCCGGCTTCGTGCGAGAGCTGCTGTCTTATTCTCAGCGGCCGGACGTGGGAGCCGTGGGCGCGAAGCTTTTTTACCCCGACGGAACCATCCAGCACGCGGGCGTATTCATCGGTTTGGGCGGCAGCGCCGGACACAGCCATAAGGGCCACCCGCGGGACAGCGGCGGCGATATGTACCGCCTTGCGACCACGCAGAATATGTGCGCGGTGACGGGCGCGTGCCTGATGGTGAAAAAAGAGCTTTACGACCGCTTCGGCGGGCTGGACGAAGAAAATTTCGCCGTAGCGTACAATGACGTGGACTTTTGCCTGCGGCTGTGGCAGAGCGGGCTGCTGAACGTAATGACGCCCTTTGCGGCGGCGGTGCACCATGAGAGCAAGAGCCGGGGCGACGATACCCGCGCGGGCGGCGAGAAGCAGGCCCGGTACGAAAGGGAAAAAGCGCGCTTTTGTGCCAGATACGCTGGACTGATGCAGCAGGGCGACCCGTATTATAATCCGCATTTTACGCTCCTATATGAAAACTATGGGTATAAATAAAGAAAATTATACAAAATACGCGACCTGAAAGAGCCGCAGGGCCCCGCTTGCGGCATTGCCTGCGCAGCGGCGGATGCGGGAACCGGGCCGCGTGCGTCTTTGTGCCGCGCCGGTTCGGGGCGCGTTCATAGTTCATAAAGGGACGGCCTTTGGCCCGCAGCGCTGTTTGAACGGCCGCGCAAAGCGCTTCACGGCGGCGCATAAAAGGCAAGGCTGGCCATTGTTAAAAAGGAGATTATCCATGAATTTGAAAATCAAGCGCATGCGGGAGCTGGCGGGCTTCTTTGCCCAGACGGTGCGCACGGATGGCTTCGGCCCCACGCTCAAGCGTTCGGCGGCATTTTTGAAGCGGCGCTTCGGCAGCAAAAAAGGGCGTTTTCTGCCCAAAAAGGAAACGCTGGCGGCCCAGCGCGCGCTGGATTACGGCGCGCTGGGCTGGCCTGCGGTGAGCATCTGCGTACCTCTGTACAATACGCCGCAGAAATACCTGCGCCAGCTGCTGGACAGCGTGTTGGGCCAGACCTGCCCGAATTGGCAGCTCTGCCTGGCCGACGCCAGCGACGCGGCCCACGGTGATGTGGCGCAAACGGTGCGCGCCTATCAGGCCCGGGACGCGCGTATCGTATATACGAAGGTGGAAAACAAAGGCATCTCGGCCAACACCAACGCCGCCGCTGCGCTGGCCGCCGGGGAGTACCTGGCCCTTGCCGACCACGACGACGTGCTGGCGCCTCATGCGGTATACGAGATGATGAAGGCCGCCCACGAGACGGGCGCGGCGTTTCTGTACAGCGACGAGGCGTTGTTCACTTCGGACGTGCGCCGGCCCACGGCAGGCCACTTCAAACCGGATTTTGCGCCGGATTACCTCAACTGCTGCAATTACATCTGCCATTTTTCCGTGTTCCAAAAGGCTCTGTTCGACGCTGTGGGAGGGCTGGACCCTGCCTGTGACGGCAGCCAGGACCACGACCTGTTCCTGAAGCTGAGCGAGCGGGCCGTGCCTGTGCATGTTCCCAAGGTGCTGTATTACTGGCGTGTGCACGAGGGCTCCACCTCCGGCGGCACAGGGGCGAAGCCTTATGTGGCCGCGGCGGCCAAACGCGCCGTTGCGGGGCATCTGGCGCGCACGGGCGCAAAGGGCGCGGTGGCGGACGGCTTGTTTCCAAGCACCTACAAGGTGGAGTATGCCGTCGAGGGAAATCCGCTTGTCTCCATCCTCATCCCGAACAAGGACCACGCGGACGATCTGCGCAAGGCGCTGACGTCCATCTTCACCAAAACGGCGTATCCCAACTATGAGGTCCTTGTCGTCGAGAACAATTCCGTGGAGCCCGCCACCTTTGACTATTATCGGGAGCTGCAAAAGCAGCATTCCAACTGCCGCGTCGTGACGTACGAGGGCGGTTTCAATTTCAGTGCCATCAACAATTTCGGCCGTAAGGCCGCCCGGGGCGAATATCTGCTGCTGCTCAACAATGACGTGGAAGTCATCAACGGCACATGGCTGGGCGAGATGCTGGCCCTGTGCGCGCAGCCGGGCGTGGGCATCGTGGGCGCGAAGCTGTATTATCCGGACGATGCCATCCAGCACGCGGGCGTGATCGTAGGGCTGGGCGGCTATGCGGGCCACAGCCACAAATACGCAAAGCGCGGCGGAAGCGGCTATATGTTCCGCGCGGCTACGGTGCAGGATCTTTCTGCCGTTACGGCCGCGTGTCTGCTGGTGAAAGCCGCGGTGTACGATGAAGCGGGCGGTTTGGACGAGGGCTTTGCGGTGGCGTTCAACGACGTGGATTTCTGCCTGCGCGTGCGGGCGCTGGGCTACCGGGTATTGTTCACGCCTTACGCCGAGCTGTACCACTATGAGAGCAAGAGCCGGGGCCTTGACACGAAAGGCCCGGCCAGGGAACGCTTTGAGGGCGAGCGCCGCCGCATGAAGCAGCGCTACGGCGAAAGGCTGCTGCGCGACCCGTTCTATAACCCAAATCTGACGCTGGACCGGGAGGATTTTTCCGAGAGCGACGCTCTGCCCAAGGACGACCCCGTGCCGGGCGTCCCGGCCCGTGGATAGCGCCAAGGCGGCGCTGCGCCGCGTGATGAAAGCGCGCATCGCCGCGCTGGACGCCGCTTATGATAAGGCGGCGGGCGAGGGCATCGTCCGGCGGCTGACGGCCCATCCCGCCTGGGCCGCGGCGGATTCCGTGTTCTGTTATGTGGGCCGCAGGGGCGAGATCGACACGCGGCCCCTTCTGCGCGCCGCGCTGGAGGAGGGCAAAACGCTGGCCGTACCGCTGTGCATGGGGCCGGGCATGATGCAGGCGCGGGCCGTGCGGAGCCTGGAGGAGCTTGCGCCGGCGGGGCCTTACGGCATTCCGGAGCCGCCTGCCGGTGCGCCGGAGGTGCCTCCGCAGCGATTGGCGCTGTGCGTGCTGCCCTGCCTTGCCGCCGCGCCGGATGGAACGCGCCTGGGTTATGGCGGCGGGTATTACGACCGCTTTCTGCCGTTGGCATGCAACGCAGTGAAGATCGCCCTGTGCCGCGCGGTGCTGCTGGAGCCTGTGTTGCCCCGGGAATGCCACGACGTGCGCGCAGATTTTGTACTGACGGAGGACGCGCTGTATGCCTGCAAGGGCGGCGGCTGAGGCGCCGCGCGGAAAGAGAGGAGCAGCATGCGAGGAACATTGACGCTGCCCGACGGCTATGCGGGGCTGTGCAGCATCGACCTGCAAAAGGACAAGCGGCTGGCGCTGCTGATCAACGGGCTGGCGCTGCTCATCGCGCTGCCGTTGGTCTTTTTGGGCAACCGGATCGTGCCGCTGCGCACGCTGTTCAGTATGGACGATGGCTTCGGCTTTTATTTTCTGCGCCTGGGTATGCTGACGGCCGGGTATGCGGCATATGTTGTCCTGCACGAACTGGTGCATGGCGTCTGTATGAAATATTTCAGCGGCGCGCCCGTGCGCTACGGCTTCACCGGGCTGTACGCGTATGCGGGCAGCGAAGCTTATTTTACAAAGAAGCGCTATTTTATCATCGCGCTCGCGCCGGTGGCCGTTTGGGGCGCGGTGCTGCTGGCGCTGTGCATGCTTGTGCCCGCGCCGTGGTTTTGGACGGTCTATTTGATCCAGATCGGCAACATCGCGGGCGCGGCCGGAGACTTTTATGTGGTATGGCGCTTTGCCGCAATGCCACCGGACATTCTTGTGCGGGACGCGGGAGTGGGCATGACGGTTTACAGCCGCGGGCGTAAAGTACAGGCTCAATGACATATGCGGCGGAAGCATCTGCGTGCTTCCGCCGCTTTTTTGTGGGCAGGGCTTGACTTTTATCTGCTACAAGTGTAGTATAAAATTGTCTTCTACAAATGTAGTAAAAGCGGCGTTATCTGCCGCATGCTGAAGGAGGCGAAAAAATGAAAGAAAAACTGCGCCGTCTGCCGGATTCCGAGCTGGCGGTGATGCAGGCGCTTTGGCGCGCGGACGCGCCGCTCACGCGGCCGGAGCTGGACGCGGCGCTGACGCATAGGGAATGGGCGGCCACAACGGTAGTGGCTCTGTTGGCCCGGCTGGAGGGAAAGGGCTTCATCGCCCGCGAAAAACAGGGAAGGGGTTACCTGTACCGGGCGCTGGTAACGCAGGACGCATACCTTGCCGCCGAGAGCCGGACACTGCTGGGGACGCTGTATGGCGGCAGGCCGCGCAATTTTATCGCAGCCCTGCACGATGCAGACGCGCTGACGCCCAACGACATCGCGGAACTGGAGGATTACCTGGAAAAGGCAAAGCGGGGTGACGTGTGATGGAACGGCTTTTGTTCGCATACGCGGGCGTGGGGCTTGCCACGGGCGCAGCGGCGCTGGCACTTCTGGCTCTGGCTCCTTTTTGGGAAAAGCGGTATGCCGCGCGGTTTCGGTGCATTGTATGGCTGGCGCTGGCTGTACGCCTGCTGGTTCCGTTTGCGGCGCCGCTGCCTGCGGCCGCGCCTCAGCCGCTGCTGCTGGAACTGCCCGCCTCGCTGCCGGATACGGCGCGGGCAGGGGAAACACAGGCAGCCGGCGCGCCCCCGGGCCAGGCTGCGGGGACGGGGGAAAGCGTAGCGTCCGTACCGCAGGCATCCGGCAGAAATACGGAACCGGAAATAAAGGAAGCCTTTGGAACGGCACAGGCGGCGCCGCGGGAAGCGGATGCCGGCGTGCCGTCTGCACAGGAGGAAGGGCGGACGGAGGCTTCCGGAGCATCGCGCAAAACTCCCGTCCTCCGCTCCGGAGAGATCCTTCTTCCTGCGCCGGCGCGGCTGGCCGGCTTTGTGTGGCTGGCGGGCGTGGGCGTATGTGCGCTGTGGCACCTTGCGCATTATGCGGTATGGCGCGCCCGCACGTTCCATTGGAACCGGCCGATGGAAAGCTCTGCGGCGCAAAAGGCTCACGCCGCGGCCTGCCGGGCGGTGCGTATGCGCCGCGCACCGGGGATATATGCCAATGCCGCCGTGCCGTGCCCTATGGCCGTGGGCGTGCTGCGTCCGGTGGTGCTGGTCCCGGAGGCCCTGTGTGAAAGCCCGCTTCTGGAATGGATGCTCCGCCATGAATTGACGCACATAAAGCGCGGACATATCGTCTGCAAAGCGGTGCTGCTGTCTGCGTGCGCCGTACATTGGTATAACCCGGCGGTATGGCTGCTGGCGCGCCGGTGCGAAAAGGACCTGGAATTCGCCTGTGATGAAGCCGTGCTGCACGGAACAAAGCTGAGAGCACCTGTCCGGGCGGCTTATGGTGAAGCTCTGCTGGCCGCTTTGAAGGCGGGAGCAGGCAGGCCCGCGCCGTTCACCACCTGCTTTGCGCCCGGTAAAAAAATGATGCTGCGCCGCTTTTCGGCCATTTTCAGCAAGACGGGAAAGCGCGCGGGCCGTGCGGCACTGGCCTGCATCCTCTGCCTGGCTGCGCTGGCAGGCAGCTTTGTGGCATGCAGTGCCGAACAGCCGTCGGTTTCCGTTAAATCCGCGGAAAGCGAGCCCAAGGCCGCGGCGGTGCCCGCGCAGGCCGGGTCCATGGAAAACGTGAAGGAGCACTGGCTGGTTTACGGCGCATCGGTTTATCCGGGGCGGGACGGCGAATGCGTGATGGCTTACAACAGCGCCGACGGCAGCGAGGTGTACGCGCCCGCGCCCCGGTGGGAGGGAAAACGCAATATCCTGTACGGCGGCAGTTACTGGCCCCGGGAAGATGCATGGTTTACCGCAGCGTGTGATGCGGATGAGGAGCACCCCGGCCGCGTGACGCTGTACACCTCCCGCGACGGCGGCGCGCAGTGGACAGCTCAACCGCTGGACCTGGTGGGTGAAGGGCAGAACACACCGATTGAAAACATATACTGCATGGAGGTCGTTCGGGACGACCTGTTCTATCTGATCACGGGCGTATATGCCGGAACGGGTGAAAGCCAAACCGCAAAGCTCTGGCTCTGGCGCTGCGAGGGCGCGCCCGACAAGCCGTTGGAGCGGGGGGCGGTGCAGGGGTGGCCCGTTCCTCTGCCGGAGAATACCCACGTCAGGCGGGCGCGTTTTGTGAACGCTTCTGTGGGATATATCACCGCCGGGTATGAAATGGGCGAGCGGTTTACTCCGCAGCCCAACGTGCTGCGCACGGTGGACGGCGGCCAAACGTGGCACCGGCTGGACTTTCGCGCCGCGCTGCACGATGCGCCCTATGGCGGGTATCTTGGCTGCTGCATTTTCATGCAGGGGACGACAACGGAGATTCGCTGCTTTACGCCGCTGAATGGAATCACGCTGGAGAATGTGTCGCTTGTTTCCGAAGACTTTGGCGAGACGTGGAACTGGTATCCACGCATGTATGTTCGGGATGAGGCCGGGACGATCACAGCCATCCGGTATTTCACGGATAAGGCCGACGGCCTGCGCCTGCAGCTGGAGGAATGCGAAAAGCAGTTACCCGCGCAGCCGGATGCGGCCCGCGAGGAGGAGCATGCCGCCTGGTGCGAGCGGCTGGAGAAAGCCATCGCACGCCAGGAGGCAGAGCGTACCTGACGGCGGAACACAAAAAGGGCGGGGAGTTCCCCGCCCTTTTGCTATTTCATTTTTGAAAATTGCTCCAGCGCTTTTTTCAGATTTTCCACAGTGGTTTCCCGGTCGCCCGTTTCAAAGCCCGCCAGCACACAGTGCTCCAGATGCTCCGCCATGATGAGCCGCGCCACCTGCGTCAGCGCGCTGGACGCACTGGAGAGCTGTACCAGCAGGTCGTCGCAGGGGCGGCCCTCCTCCACCATGTCGCGGATGCCGTTTACCTGCCCCGCGATACGCGCAAGACGCTGTGTCACACCGCTTGAATGTTTACATTCCATCGTTTTCCTCCCTGTCTGCCCGCACGGGCCTGCCGTTTTGACGGGGCGGAACGCCCGGCAGAAGCCGAAACACGCGCCCGTCGATTTGTAATATTCCGTCCCGCCGCATGCGCGAAAGCTCCCGGCACAGAGCGCTGCGCTCGCAGCCCAGATATGCCGCCAGCCCGGCGCGGGTGTACGGCGTGCGCACAGCGCCGCCCGGCGCGGGCAGAGCCTCGGTGCGCAGATAGTGCAGCACCTTTTCCCGCAGCGAATGCAGCATCAGAAGCTCCACCCGCCGGTCCAGCGCGAAGTATTTGTCCGCCATGGCCGCCACGAGGTTTTGCAGCACTGCCGCGTGGGCGGCGTCCAGCGGAACGCCCGGCCGCAGCAGGCTTTTGTAGGGGATGAGCAGTACCGTCACGTCCGTTGCGGCCGTCACGGTCACCGGGCTTTTTGCTCCCCGGCTGCCCGCCAGAATGTCCGCGAAGATGCCGCCCGGCCCCATGCGCGTCAGCGTAAGCGTCACGCCGTCCGCCGTCTGTTTTTCCGCCTCGATCTGTCCGCAGAGCACCACGCCCAGCTCCTGCGTCTCGTACCCGGCCAGCAGCAGCACCTCGCCCTTTGAAAAGCTGCGGCGCACCGGATGCAGGCTTTGCAGCAAAGCGGCTGTCTGCGTGTCCGAAAGGCCGGCAAACAGACTGCAGCGCCGTAAGATCGTTAAATTTTCTTCCATCTTTTTCACCTTTTGTTGCTGCTGCAACAGTATTCCTTGCTCTATTATAGTAGAATAGGGCACAGACCGCAAGCGCGCTGTATGAATTTGTGCGCGCGGGAATGGCCGGGCAGATCCGGCAAGGGAAAAGGAGTTATGAAAAACATGAAAAAAATGCTTTCTGCCGCGCTGGCGCTGGCAGTTGCGCTGGGCCTTTTGGCCGGCTGCAGCGGTGCGCCCGCTTCTTCTGCGGCGTCCGTCTCCGGTGCGCCCGCTGTTTCGTCCTCTGCCGCCGCAGGCAGCGCCGCGCCCGAGAGCACAGGCACGCCTGCGGCCGAGCGCACGGCTTTCCGCATCGCCAGCCTGAAAGGGCCCACGACCATGGGCCTTGTAAAGCTGATGGACGAAGCCGACAAGGGCGAGGCCCGCCACGATTATGAAGTGACCATGTACGGCGCGGCGGATGAGATCGCCCCGCAGCTTATAAAGGGCGATATCGACGTGGCGCTGGTGCCGTGCAACCTGGCCGGCGTGCTGTACAACAAGACCGGGGGCGCCGTCGAAGTGGCCGCCGTCAACACACTGGGCGTGCTGTATGTCGTCACCACAGGCGACGACATCACCAGCGTGGCCGATTTGGCGGGCAAAACCATTTACACCACGGGCAAGGGGACCACGCCGGAGTATGTGCTCAACTATGTGCTGACGCAGAATGGCCTTACACCGGGCGAGGACGTGACCATCGAATACATGAGCGAGGCCACCGAGGTGCTGGCGGCGATGCAGGCGTCCAGCGGCTATCCCGTTGCCATGCTGCCTCAGCCCTATGTGACCACTGCCCAGATGCAGATGGAAGGCCTGAAGGTGGCGCTGGATATGACCGAGGAATGGGACAAGGTCTCGCCGGATTCCGCGCTGGTGACAGGCGTTGTGGTAGCACGCAAAGAGTTTGTGGAGCAGAACGAGGCCGCATTTAACGAGTTTTTGGAGGATTACAAGGCCAGCACCGAGTTCGTGAACGCCAATGTGGACGAGGCTGCCGCGCTGGTGGCGGGCTATGAGATCGTGCCCAAGGAGCCCATCGCGCAAAAGGCGTTGCCGGAGTGCAATATCACTTTCATCAGCGGCGCGGATATGAAAGCGAAGGTGAGCGGTTACCTGAAGGTGCTGTACGACCAGAACCCCGAGGCCGTGGGCGGCACGCTGCCCGACGACGCATTCTATTATGGCGCGTAACAAACGGAAAAACCGAATCGCAAACACACTGGCTGTCTGCTTCTGGCTTTGTGCCTGGCAGGCGGCCAGCGTCTGCATCGGGCAAAAGCTGATTTTGGTTTCGCCGCTGGAGGTGTGCGGTGCGCTGCTGGCGCTGCTGCCCACGGCGGATTTCTGGCAGACGGCGGCGTTCAGCGCCGGGCGCATCATCGGCGGTTTCCTGCTGGCGCTGGCGCTGGGCCTTGTGCTGGCGGCGCTGGCCGCCGCGCTGCGCTGGGTGGAGGTGCTGCTGCGGCCGCTGATGCTCACCATCAAATCCATCCCCGTGGCCAGTTTTATCATTCTTGCGCTGATGTGGCTGCGCAGCGCGGGCAACCTGGCGGTGTTCATCAGCTTTTTGATGGTGCTGCCCGTGGTGTATACGAACACGCTGGCGGGCATCCGTGAAACGGACGCCCGGCTGCTGGAAATGGCGGCCGTATTCCGCGTGCCGCCGGCAAAGCGGGTGCGGTATCTTTACGTGCCCGCCGCGCTGCCGTATTTCCGCTCGGCCTGCACGGTGGGCCTTGGCCTTTGCTGGAAAAGCGGCGTGGCGGCGGAGGTCATCGGCATCACCAGCGGCAGCATCGGGGAAGCGCTGTACAATGCAAAGATATTGTTTTCCACGGCCGATCTTTTGGCATGGACCGTGGTGATCGTGCTGCTGAGCCTTGCGTTTGAAAGGCTGTTTTTGTGGGGCCTTGCACGGGTGGAAAGCGTTTTGCTGGAAAGGAGCGGCACATGAGCATCGAACTGGTGAACGTGTCCAAGGCGTTTGGCGAAACGCAGGTGCTGCGCGGCCTTTCGGAGCGGTTTGCACAGGGAGAAGCCGTTTGTGTGATGGGGCGCTCGGGCCTCGGCAAAACAACGTTGGCGCGCATCGTTATGGGGCTGGAAAAGCCCGATGCGGGCGCGGTGCGCGGTGCAAAGGGAAAACGCTTTGCAGCCGCCTTTCAGGAGGACAGGCTGGTGGAGCGCCTTTCCGCGCAGGGGAACCTGCGGTTTGCCTGCGGTGCGGCGCTGGATGAGCCTCGCATGGCGGAGGCTTTCGCGGCTGTGGGCCTGACCCCGCAGGATGTGGAGAAGCCTGTCGGCGAGCTTTCCGGCGGGCAGCGGCGGCGTGTGGCGCTGCTGCGGGCCTTGCTGGCTCCGGCGGACGTGGTGGTGCTGGACGAACCGTTCAAGGGCCTGGACGAAGCCGCGCGGCAGGCGGCCGCCGCATATGTGCGGCGTATGCAGGCCGGGCGCACGCTGCTGTGCATCACCCACGAGGAGGGCGACGCGGCGCTGCTGGGCGCGCGGGTGTTCCGCCTGCCGGAGGCGGCGGAACAGCAGGAAGGACGATAAGAAAAGGGCCGAAGCCGTGATAAACGGCTTCGGCCCTTTTAACGTATGGACAACTAGGTTTTTGAACCTTTCAGAACGGTGCGGAACGCGTCGGCAAGCGCGTAAATAAGAACAAACGCGATCAGGGCCCAGCGCAATGCGGCTGTCCAGGGCCATTGGGTGAAAATTTCCACTGTGAGCAGCAGAAAAATTGCGCTTAGACAGGAAAACACGACGGTCACTAAACGGTATTCGGCCTTTTTATTGGCGTTTTCCCGCTTTAAAACGCTGAACCAATAGGAATTGGAAAGGACAGGCCCCTTCCCGCGCGCGGTAAAGGAAGCATAAATACCCGCGGCGAGGGCGACTGCGGCGGTAAAACAGCCAGCGGCAAACAAAACAGGTTCCATAGGCGTACCCCCAAAAAAACAGCTCTGGACGGCTCCAGTTTACCACTTTTTCGCCGGACTGACAACAAAACCGGCCCTGTCCGCTCCGTTTTCACAAATCTATCAAAAAAATTGCGCCGGTTTTTCATATTCCGGCGGTAAAATTATTTTTAATCTTGTGAGTAAAGGAGACGGGACGTTTGATCACAGTGAAGGAACTGACAAAGCGCTACGGCGCCCATACGGCGGTAGACGCGCTGAGCTTCACCGTGGACAAGGGCCAGATCTACGGCCTGCTTGGGCCGAACGGCGCAGGCAAATCCACGACGATGAACATCATCACAGGCTATATTTCCGCCACGGACGGCACTGCCGAGATCGACGGCTGCGATATTTTCGACAGCCCTGCAGAGGCCCGCGCCAAGATCGGTTATCTGCCCGAGCAGCCGCCGCTGTATACGGATATGACGCCGCGGGAATACCTGGCCTTTGCGGCCGAGCTGAAGGGCCTGCCGCGGGAGCAGCGCAAGGCGGCGGTGGAGCAGTGCATGGAGCGCACCAATATTGCAGACGTGGCCGACAGGCTCATCCGCAACCTTTCCAAGGGCTACCGCCAGCGCGTGGGGCTTGCCTGCGCGCTGCTGGGCGACCCGCCCGTCATCATTCTGGATGAACCCACCGTCGGCTTGGACCCAAAGCAGATCATCGAGATCCGCGAGCTCATCCGCTCCCTGGGGCAGGAACATACCGTGCTGCTGTCCAGCCACATCCTTTCCGAGGTGAACGCCGTGTGCGACAAGGTGCTCATCATGAGCCACGGAAAGCTGGTTGCCTGCGACACGCCCGAAAACCTGACAGCTCACGCGGCCGGGCACGCCGCACTGCGCATCACGGTGCTGGGAACGCAGGAGGCGGTGCAGGCCGCGCTGTCCCCGCTGTTGGAGCAGGGAGCGCAGGCTGTCGAATTTGTTCCCTGCGAAGAAGAAAACGCCGTCACGGCCCGCATCGTCTGCTCTGGCGGCGCGGATCTGCGCGCACCGGCGGGCATTGCGCTGGCGGGCGCGGGCCTGGCCGTGCTGCGCATGGACGCCGAAACAACAAGCTTGGAGGATGTGTTCCTGGAGCTGACCGGGGACGAGCCGGAGGCCGGTGAAGAAGAGACGTCGGGACGCGCGGACGAGGATGAAGACGGGACCGCCGCACAGGCAGCGCTGGAAATGGCGGGCGATGCACCGGAAGAGATTGCGTCCGAGGAGGAAAGCACAGCGCACGCACATCAGCCGGAAAATGGGGAGGAGGAGCGCAAATGAAAGCCGTGTACAAAAAAGACCTGAAGAGCGCCTTCACCGGGATGATCGGCTGGGTACTGTGCGCGTTTGTCGTTGTAGTGGTAGGCCTGTACTTTACGGCCATCTGCCTGCAGTCCGGCTACGCCGATTTCAGCCTGGTGCTTTACAACACCACATTCATCTTTCTCGTGGTGGTGCCGCTGCTTACCATGCGGAGCATCGTTGAGGAACGCCGCCAGAAAACGGACCAGCTTCTGCTTACCTCCCGCGCCTCCATCGCGGGGATCGTGTGGGGAAAATATCTGGCACTGGTGACGGTGTACGCCATCCCGCTGGCCATTGTGGGGATATGCCCGCTGGTAATGCGCGCCTACGGCTCGGTGTCGCTGGCGCGCAGCTATGCGGCGCTGCTGGCGTTTTTTCTGATGGGCGCGGCGGCCATTGCCATCGGCCTGTTCATGAGCAGCCTGACGGAAAACCAGATCATCGCCGCTGTATGCACGTTCGGCTCGCTTTTGTTTTTGTATCTGATGCCCAGCATCGCGGGGCTGATTTCCGGCAGCGCCGCGGCTTCTCTGGCTGCATTCACGGTGCTGGCCGCTCTGCTGGCGCTGTTCCTGCACTGGATGACGAAAAGCCTTGTGCTGCCCAGCGCCGTGTTTTGTGTGCTGGAGGGTGGCCTGGCCGCCGTTTATTTCCTCAAGCCCGCGTGGCTGGAGGGTCTGTTCCCGAAGCTTCTCAACAGCCTGGCGCTGTTCGGCCGGTTCGACAATTTTGTCAACGGCCTGTTCGATATTTCTTCCCTGGTGTATTTTGTTTCCGTGGCGCTGCTGTTTGTGTTCTTCACCTGCCAGGGGTTTGAAAAACGCCGCTGGTCGTGAGAAAGGAGGAGCGAACGATGCAGGACAACAAACGACCCCAGGAAAATGAACGCACGGTGCGGGACGCGCTGCACTCCCGCGCATTTAAAAACGGCGCTTATGCAAGCGTGCTGTGCGCCGTGATGCTGGCGCTGGTGGTTGCGCTGAACCTTTTTGTAGGCGCGCTGCCTGCGAAGTATCTGCGGTACGATATGACGGAGAATAAGCTGTACAGCCTTTCACAGGAGACAGAGGACCTGTGCGCGGCCTTAACGCAGGACGTAACGCTCTACTACCTGGGCCGTACCGGCCAGGAGGATGCGGCCGTCACCGAGCTGCTGGACAAGTACAAAGACGCTTCATCCCACATCCAGGTGGTGCAGAAAGACCCCGTGCTTTATCCCACCTTCGGCGCGGCGTATGATGCGGCGGACGCCGCGGTGGGCAGTATCATCGCGGTGTGCGGTGAACGCTACCGTGTGGTGGACGCAGGAGACCTGTACACCTATACGCCCAACTACCAGACTTATACCTATGATACGGAATTTGACGGGGAGGGAGCCTTGACGAGCGCGCTTTCCTATGTGGCCAGCGAGGAAGCGCCGCTGCTGTACACCTTGTCCGGTCACGGCGAAGCCGGGCTTTCCGCCACGCTCACGGACGGCGCTGAGCGCCAGAACATGAGCTTTGAAACGCTTGCGCTGCTGACGGCGGACGCAGTGCCTGAGGATGCGGCGGCTGTGGTGCTGAATGCGCCCACAAAGGATATTTCCGCCGAGGAGGCCGAGCGCCTGCGCACCTATCTGGCGGGCGGCGGCAGCCTGTTCCTGGTGACGAACTACGGTGATTACAGCACGGAAGCCATGCCCAACCTGACGGCGCTGCTGGCGGAATACGGCATGGGCGCGCGGGACGGCATCGTCATTGAAAATGACCAGAACCGCTTTTTGAGCGGCTATCCGTATTATCTGCTGCCCAATATCAAGAGCCATGACGTCACTCAGCCGCTGGTGGACAGCGGCAGCTATGTGCTCGCACCGCTGGCCCACGCCATCACGGTGCTGGACGAAATGCCGGAGAATGTCTCGGTGGACGCGCTGCTGGCCACTTCCGCCAGCGCCTATTCCAAAACAGATGCCTACAACGCCGAATCCATTGCTCAGGCGGACGGGGACCCGACGGGAACGTTCAACGTGGCGGCTGCGGCGCAGAACAGTGAGACGGGCGGCAAGGTGGTGTGGCTCTCCACCAGCGGTCTTCTGGACGAGACCATGGACCAGATGGTCTCCGGCTCCAACAGCGACCTGGTGCTGAATGCTTTCAGTTGGCTGACGGGCAGCGAGAGCGGGATCACAATCCACGCAAAATCCCTTACGACAGAAACGCTGACGGTACCCTCCGGCGCGGGCAGCCTGTGGAGCGGGCTGTTGATGTTCGCAATTCCGGGCGCGATGCTCGTCCTCGGCGTGGTGATCTGGGCCATGAGGAGGAAACGCTGATGAAAAACAGAAAAACAGCCGTACTGCTGGGCGCTGCGGCGCTCACCGCGGCGCTTGGGCTGGGCTATGGGCTGTTGACGGGGGCGGAGCAGGCGGAGGAGAGTTCCTCCGCCGCCGGTGTAGCGGCGTTTTCGCCCACGGGCGCCGTCAGCGTGATTTGTTACGAAAATGAGGGCGGCGAGATCGCGCTGGAATACCTGGATGACACCTGGACGCTCCGGCGGGACGCGGATTTCCCTGTGAACCAGACAAGCGCCGAGAGCATGGCGAATTACCTCGCCCCGCTGAATGCCACCGCCCTGGTAACACAGAGCGGGGCCGACCTGGTGGCTTACGGGCTGGACGAGCCGTCCAACCGCATTGAAGTGGCGACCGATGCGGGCGAGACCTGTACGGTGCTGGTGGGGGCGCAGAATACCCACACCGGAGAATACTATATCAAGCTGGAGGGCGAAGAACCCGTATATACGGTATCCGAGAGCTTTGCCGCAGCCTTTACGCGTACGGAGCGCGGCCTGCAGCAGACAGAGAACTGGCCCGTAGAGAGCACCGACAGCGTAACGCGCGCCACACTGGAGCAAGGCGGCAATACGCTGACGGTGGACGTATCGGAGGACGCGGACGGGAACAAAACATATACGGCATCCGACACAGCGCGTACTGAAACGCCGGATACGGCCGCCGCGCAGGCGTTCATCAGCAGCGCGGCCACACTGTATTTCAGCGGCAGCGCGGATTTTAAGCCAACGGACGAGGCGCTGGCGGCATACGGTCTGGCGGAGCCCTCCGCCACGCTCACCGTGGAGTGGACGCGCACGGACGACGCCTCCGGCGCACAGGAGAGCGTCACCTCGGTGCTGTACCTGGGCGCCGTCGATGCGAACGGAGATTATTACGCCCGGCTGGCGGATTCCAACGCCGTGAGTACGCTGAACGCGACGGCGCTTTCAGGTGTGCTGGGCATGACGCTGGACGATATGCTGCCCGCAGAGGATGAGAGCGCTTCGGAAAGCGCGTCTGCCGCAGAGAGCGGCTCTGCTTCCGCGGCAAGCGCAGTGGATTGAGGATGTTGCAAAAAGGGTCGTCCCATTAGGGTTGTTTGAAAATGGAGGAAATACAGCTTTTTTGATTTTCAAACAACCCGTGGACGGCCTTGAATGCCGTCGTTGACATGCTCCTGACAAGCGGACCGCTGCTTAATATATCCGGAATAATACTGCAATACCGTTTCTGCCACTTTCGGCTCTCAGGCAGCAACTTTAGCATACCTTGCATACTCTTTTTTGAAAAACGGAAACGGCGGTTTGAAATTCAATGTTTCAAAACCGCCGTTAGGCTTTTTTTATTTGACGCATGAGCATACAGCCGGAAAAACAAATGTTTTTATTTCCCGTTGGGCAGCAGTTCTGTTGGCTCATGATTGCAGTTTTCTGCCAGAAGCTATCTCAAAATGATATTTTACAATTCCCAAATCCAGTTTTGTGTAAAAGCCCTTACCGCAAACCGCATGGACGTTACTGTCAGGAAACAATTCAAAGAAAAATTTCTGCTGGTTCATTGCGGTCGGCGCAAGAAGTGCGGCTTCCATACCATTCAAAAACCATTCAGGCATATTTTCCGTACGATTACAGACTGCCTGCAATGGTTTGTTTTTATGCGGCGCGCCTTGTGTTTCGCCATGACCAAACGCGATCAGGCATATTTGCTTTTCTCCCTTGCGAACATCCGCTTTGCTTTTGCCATGAGTCATTGCCACCCAGCAGCTGTTGAGCCCTAGCTCCTGTACGTTCAAAACAATTTTTTCTCCATAATATCCCAATGCTTCCTCAAGCTTTGGGGATTTTTTACCCACGAGAGCGATATAGTTCTTTACCCCGGAAAATTTGCCGTAATGCGCCATCATGGAGTCAAAACATTGCGGCTCGTCATAAAAAATCTGAATATGCAATCCCGCTTCGCCGTTGATTTCTTCAATCAGGTGATTGAGCGCGATTCGCTGTTCCGGGCCAATCGCAATATCTTTGTATTGACGGACGCTATGCCGCTGTTTCATAAGTTCCAATATTTCCATTGCAAATTTACCCCCAATTTTGTTTCTTTATTCACAGCTTCTGTCCGGCAATTTTTTTGAAATTTTCATGGCAAGCTGTAAGGTGGAAACCAGCTGTTCAAAGGCCTCCATTTCGGGGTCAAAATAATAACAATTTTTTGTTCCCTCTTTACGTACTTTAACAATTCCGGCGTCTTTCATAATTTGCAAGTGATGAGAAACCGCCGGACGGGAAAGGTTTGTTTTCTTTGTAATATCACCGACTCGAACACCCATGCAATTCCCCATTTTCATCATTTCTAAAATCAGGTGTTGCCTTGTTTCATCACCGATGGCCGTTAATATCTTTGCCGAGGCGGAGAAGTTTTCTGCCAAAGTGAAAATTTTTTCATTTGGTTCCATGCACATCTCCCTTTCGTTCAAACGCTTAAACTGTAAACAGTATAGCATAGAATATTGGAAAACGTTCATTGGTAAAGAAAATCGAGATGAAAGAAAAGTTTTTGGAAAATTTTATTCCGAGCTTTGGGAAAGCCTGCCGCGCGGCGTTCATGCGCGGGATACGTTCAGCAGGAGAAAAAAGCAGGACAGCATAGCCTTTGCTATGCTGTCCTGCAAGATTGGAATTTTTATGGGGCGGCGCTTTGATATGCACGCGTTACGCGTTGACAGCGTTGTCCATCAGGTAGTTGTTGGCAAGCTCGCTCAACACGACCATGGACACATACGGGCGTCCGAAATGCTCTTCATAGGTGGAATAGTCTTCGGTGCCCATGTTGTCGGAAAAATATTTGGCGAGCGCCGCGTCGTCGGCTTTTAGCTTTGCGTCCTCGGCAATGGCCTGGATGATGAGAAGCTGAGTGGCGGAAGACTTGATATCTTCCGCGTATTGCTCCAGAAACGCTTCCTCGCTGGCTACACCCATCGCCTGCAGGAACGTGGCGGAATCGATCCCGTACATGGAAGCCTGGCCTTTCAACTGGTTCAGCATGGCGCCGCTCTGGAAATCCAGCACAGCCTGCGGCACTTCGCTTACGGTGGAGTTCTCCATCATATAGTTCCAGACAAACTGGGAAATTTGGCCTTGGCGCAGATCCTCGCGGATGCTTTCCCGCGCGTGTTCGGCGCTTTCCCAGCCATAGCTGGCTGTCAGGTTCTCTTTCACGAAATCGTCGGTAAATTCCGGCGGGACGCTTTCTTCGATGTAATTGATGGTCACTTCAAACAACGCGTCCTTGCCGGCAAGGTCCGGGTTGCTTTTATACGGGTCGGGGAAGGTGACCTCCACGTCGAAGGTCTCGCCGGGCGTATGGCCGATGATCTGCGTGAGAAAATCGTCGATGAACTCCGCGCTGCCGGCGGTCGCCATGTAAGAACTTGCCGTGCCGCCGTCAAATTTCTCGCCGTCGATGCTGCCGGAATAGTCGATGTTCACCTGGTCTCCGTCCTCGATAGCGCGGTCGGTGACTTGTGTCGGCTCTGCAAACTGTGCCAAAATCATGTCGATCTGCGCCTGCACGTCCTCATCGCTCACGTCGGCGGTGCCGGCGGCCAGGGGAATGGCGGCGTAATCGGCGGGCAGCGTTACGTAATCCAGCGCGGTGACGCCGTCAATGTGGCCGTTTTCAGCCAGGCCCTTGCTGTAATCGATGCTCTCCGCGCTGGCGGATGTGCTGGAAGACGCGCTGGCGGAAGCAGACGCGCTGGCGGAACCGGATGCGCTTGTGCTGCCGGAAGAGCTGGATGCGGAATTGCAGCCGGCAAGCAAACCGGCGCAGAGCACGGCAGCCAGGGCGGCGCTGATAAATTTCGTTGTCTTTTTCATGGGGGCCTCCTAAATCATTCTAAAACGCGGCAATGCCGCAATGTCCTTATTATACACGAATTCTGTGTACAAGGTATGGATTTTTCAAAAAAATTTGCGGATTTGCGGCTTTTCCGCATGGGGAGCGCGATTTTTACGGCATGAAACGGCCCGGCCCGTAGCCAAGACGGCGGAAAACCTGTATAATATAAATCAAACCTGCATGGAACAATACCGAAAGGGCGGCGGAAATATGGATTATTACAAAGCGGCGCTGGAGCTGCACGAACAGCACAAGGGCAAGATCGAGGTGACGGCCAAGGTGCCCGTAAAGACCCGGGACGACCTGTCCGCGGCATATACCCCGGGCGTGGCCGAGCCCTGCCGGGAGATCGCCAAAGACCCGGCGGCGGCCTATACCTATACAGCCAAGGGAAACCTGGTGGCTGTTGTGACCAACGGCACGGCGGTGCTGGGGCTGGGCGATATCGGCGCGGCGGCGGCCATGCCCGTCATGGAGGGCAAAGCCATCCTGTTTAAGGAGTTCGGCGGTGTGGATGCGTTCCCCATCTGCCTGGATACAAAAGACCCGGAGCAGGTCATCGAGGCCGTGCGCCTGCTGGCTCCCACCTTCGGCGGCGTGAATCTGGAGGATATCTCCTCGCCCAATTGCTTCTACATTGAGGAAACGTTGGAAAAGGAGCTGGAAATTCCCGTGTTCCACGACGACCAGCACGGCACGGCCATCGTGGTGACGGCGGCGCTGCTGGGCGCGCTGCGTGTGGTGAAAAAGGAGATCGGCGCCATCCGCGTGGTGGTGAACGGCCCGGGCGCGGCGGGCACGGCCATCATCAAAATGCTGCTGGCGGCGGGCGTGCGGGACGTGATCGCCTGCGACGAAAACGGCATTTTGTACAAAGAGCGGGGCGTGGGCATCGTGGACCACAAAGAGATGCTGTGCGGCATCACGAACAAAAGCGGCATGCGCGGCACGCTGGCCGACGCGGTAAAGGGCGCGGATGTATTCATCGGCGTTTCCGTGGGCGGCGCGCTGAAGCCGGAGATGGCCCGCACCATGGCGCGGGATGCCATTGTATTCGCCATGGCCAACCCCGTGCCGGAGATCACACCCGAGGAGGCCAGGGCGGCGGGCGTGCGCGTGATGGGCACGGGCCGCAGCGATTATCCCAACCAGATCAACAACGTGCTGGCGTTTCCCGGTGTGTTCAAGGGCGCGCTTTCGGTGCGCGCGCGGGACATCAACAGCGCCATGAAGGTGGCCGCAGCCCACGCCATCGCGGATCTTGTCAGCGACGAAGAACGCAATGAGGATTACATCATCCCGGGCGCGTTCGACGCGCGTGTAGCGCAGGCGGTAGCTGACGCCGTCGCGCGGGCCGCGCGGGAATCGGGGGTGGCGCGGCTGTGAGGGACATCCCTGCGAGCGCTGTCACCGCCGCCGTAAAGGCGCTGTGCGTGCCGGCCAACAACCAGCTCCCGCCCGATGTGGAAGCCGCCGTGCGCGGCGCGTATGAAAGCGAGCCGTGGCCCATTGCAAAGCAGACGCTGGGCACGCTGTGCCAAAACCTGGACGCGGCCCGGGCCACGGGCCTGCCCATCTGCCAGGATACGGGAATGGCCTGTGTATTTTCCGAAATCGGCCAGGATGTGCATATCACCGGCGGTTCCTTTGAAGAAGCGGTGGACGAAGGTGTGCGCCAGGGCTATACCGAGGGATATCTGCGCAAATCCGTGGTGGCGGACCCCATCCGCCGGGGCAACACGGGGGACAACACGCCCGCTGTGCTCACGGTGCGTCTTGTGCCCGGGGACAAGCTGCGGCTGACGCTGGCACCCAAGGGGTTCGGCAGCGAAAACATGAGCCGTCTTGCCATGCTGCGTCCCAGCGACGGCGAGCAGGGCGTGAAAGATTTTGTTCTGGACGCTGTGCGCCGGGCCGGGCCGAACCCCTGTCCGCCCGTTGTAGTGGGCGTGGGCATCGGCGGCACGTTCGACCGTGTGGCCCTTCTTGCAAAGCGGGCTCTGCTGCGCCCGCTGGGCAGCCGCCATCCGGACCCGTACTATGCGGCCATGGAACAGGAGCTTTTGGAAAAGATCAACGAACTGGGCACGGGGCCGCAGGGCTTCGGCGGGCGGACCACGGCGCTTGGGCTGCAGATCGAAACATTCCCCACGCACATCGCGGGCCTGCCTGTGGCGGTGAACATCAACTGCCACGTAACCCGTCACGCGGAGGTGGTGCTGTAATGGAATATAAGCTGACGGCCCCGCTTTCCAAAGCGGATGCGGCAAAGCTGCGCGCGGGGGACACGGTGCTGCTTTCGGGAACCATTTACACGGCCCGGGACGCTGCTCACAAGCGCCTGTGCGCGCTGGCGGCAGAGGGCAAGCCTCTGCCCTTTGCCATTGAGGACGCGGTGGTTTATTACGCCGGCCCCACGCCCGCCCGCCCGGGCGGGGTGATCGGTTCCGTGGGCCCCACCACCAGCTACCGTATGGACGCCTACGCGCCCACGCTGCTGGACATGGGCCAGACGGGCATGATTGGCAAAGGCGCGCGGGGGCCGGAGGTCGTGGCGGCCATGCGCCGGACGGGCGCCGTATACTTTGCGGCTATCGGCGGCGCGGGTGCGGCCATTGCCGCCTGTGTGCAGAGCGCGGAGCTTGTTTGCTGGGAGGACCTGGGCAGCGAGGCGGTGCGCCGCCTGTGCGTGCGGGATATGCCGCTGACGGTCGTCATCGACAGCCGGGGCGAAAACCTGTACGAGAGCGGTCCGGCGGCTTACCGGGAAAGCCTGCGTGTACGCTGAATTCAAATAGAAGCGGGCCGCGCCGCATTCTTTTTCAGAAT
>ERZ812616.1676-NODE-1676-length-22349-cov-3.303221_pt1 | contig 22349 bp, 20 predicted proteins | sample MGYA00376249_ERZ812616 | MGnify/ENA primary metagenome ERZ812616 (study PRJEB26924, sample SAMEA4378265) | human gut metagenome | biome: human gut; feature: human-associated habitat; material: faeces | place: China | collected 2013 ...
AATTAGAAATACTATCCCCTTTTTCATATACACTCCTCTTTCTAAACATTCGACAGTTTTTATCCCCCTGTAGGAGCAAAATATCTTTTCACTGTCTTTACTCTACCTCATTTTTTATGGTAACACAAGATAAAATCCCCGTGTCATTGCATTTCGGTGCCTTTAAGAGTATCATTACCATGATACGAATTTTAGGAGGATAAATTTATGAAATTAAAAACAAGACAAATCACTGTTACAGCAATTTTACTCGCAATCTGCATTGTAAGCCAGTTTTTCAAAAACCTGAATGTATACATCACAGGCCCGATCATCAATGCCGCTCTGATTTTAACCACGGTATACGCTGGTCTGGCCTGTGGCATCATTTTAAGCGTGATCACTCCAATCACTTCCTTTTTCATCACCGGAAGCCCGATTATGGCAGCCATTCCTGCAATGTTCCCATGTATTATGATTGGAAATATCATTCTCGTTCTGGCAGTTGCCCTGCTCCGCAGTAAATTCGGTAAAAAAGCCGGTTTGCCCGTATCCATTGTAATTGGCGCTGTATTAAAGGCTCTGTTTATGGGAATTTTGATTTCTCTTATCATTCTGCCGAATATGCTCCCGGCAAAAATGCAGCCAATGTTACATGTCCTGCAGCTTCAATTTTCTGTCACACAGTTAATTACCGCTCTGATCGGCGGGGTATATGCTATCATCATTCTTGCGGTACTGCGTAATACCTCTCTTGGTGAGCAGGCGTAATCCCACATTACATAAATTAACGCCCCGGCAGCTACAACTACCGGGGCGTTTTATGTACCTCTCCAAAGTACCAGTTCTTTTTATTTTCTTTGTTTACTCTACATTTTTCAAAGCCTGATCCATCGGAATCTTCTTGATTCTCTGGAAATCAAATACCATAACAATCAGATATCCGACCAGCACAAATCCAAACATCTTTGCATAGCCAATCGGTGTTACGCGAAAAGCGAACCAGCCGCTGTAGGAAAAGAGCATCATCCGCCATGCCGCGGCCATAACAAGTGTTCCAAGAACCACACTGATGAGATCCGCGATTACAACCACAATACTCGTCGAAAGCAGATACAGACTCGCGATCTCTTTGTTTTCGTATCCAAGGATTTTTGTCATGGAAATCGCATTTTCATTCTTCTCAATAATCAGTTTCGTCAGAAGATAGATCATAACCGCAGCCAGAAGAATACAAAGAATCTGGAAATAATTCATGTACGATCCCATCGAATGGTCAAGCTGATCTGCCATCTTTGTAATATCTCTTATCGTGATGGTCGTTGCAATATTTTCCTCATCAATATCTGTAATCCTGCTGTCGGATAAAAATCCACTGAATTCATTTTCCTTTAAGTCAAATACTTTTCCGTAATTGTCAATCGACATAAAGAGCGCAAGACTTTGGGACTTGTCATAAAATCCCGCAACTTTAAACTTGTAAGATTTGTTTTCATACTTTTCATCCAGCGATACGGTATCGCCAACGGTAAGTCCATACTTGTCAGCAAACGAAGTGGAAATATAAACTTCATTTTTCTTGAGCGAACTTAACTTTTTGATCTTTACATAGTTGCTGTTGTCCGCGATTCCATATACCGAGATCTCCTCATCAAGCACATCACTCTTTTTTACGAGTGAGGTCATGTCAAACTTCTCCGCATCTTTATTTTCTGTCGTAATCAGTTTATTATCGTCATCCTCATAGGATTTGAGCACATACTGGTATTTTGCAAACATCATGCCATCCGTATTGCTCTTGTAATAATCGAGCGTATCCGGCATACCGACCGCCATCGCAAGCATGATCATGATAAAGAAAATACCGACAAACAAGATCAGATAGTTTGCAACATTCTGGAACATGATACGCAGACGGAAACGGCTTAAAAAGCTCCATCTCGGCAGACGCATGGCTTTTTTGTTCTTTGCCTTTTTTAAATCATGACGTAAAAACTGCAGTGGTGTATGCTGCATCATGCGCACGATCACAATCAGGTTGACAACCAGCATCAGGATCACCGGAACCACCGTAGTCTTAAAGAATGCATCCGGATTCCAGATCGTGTAATACGTTGGCAGACTGTAACTGTTGTAATACATCGACACAACAATATTTTTAAACACCGTATAGCCGAGTATATTTCCGACAATCGCAGCCAGCAGTGTTACAATAACCGGCATAGACAGATAGTGCTGCACCAGCTCTCTTTTCGTGTAACCGGACGCGCGCAGTGTTCCGATCGCGGAGGACTCTTTTGCAATCGTATTGCTGATCGTCACGGCAAAGATAAATGCGATGATTACCACAAGGATATCCAGCAGCACACCGCCCATGGCTTTGTCCGATCCCATATCATCGGTTGCAAAATTGATCGCCGGATTTCCGTATTTCGGTGTGTAATCTTCGAGCTCATTGTCCGCAACAACCACCTGTGTGAGCAATGCACGCATAAAATTATCAGAGCGTGTTTTTTCCCCGGCCTCATCCGCAGGCTCCGTTTCATATTTCCATGCATAAGTATAGTGAATACTCTTGTGCAGCCGGTCGAAACCGTCCTGTGTCACCATTGCCACATCAAATTTCAGTGCATCAAACATCAGATCGGTGGTCTTTTCGTGTAAGGTGGAGTAATTGACATACGCAAGCAGTCCCACAACTTTATAAGTCTCTCCGGAAACTGTGACGGTATCTCCCACCTTTATTCCGACGTTGTCGGCGTGCATACGGTCAATGGCAATTTCATCCGCCTTCTGTGGAAAACTTCCCTGCAGCATACATGCCAGGTTGATATCCTTTGTCTTTGCAAATACGCGGATCGTTCCATCCTTTTTCCCATCGTTATTATAATCTTCTTCCTCATTTCGGAAAAAGTTTTCATACAATGTTGTCTTTGTTGCCTTAAAATCCGCTTTTTCACCGGTCTCAATTGCCGAAAGCAAGGTGGCATCTGCCTGTTTTTTTAACTCAAAATGACCGTCTTCCTGTTTGTATTTTATCACGCCTTCGTTTGCCGAAGTAATCATACTCTCGTTTGCCACATACATACCGGACACAAAGCCGATCGTGAGCACAAGAAACAGGAATACAACCAGATATTTTTTCCAGTCCCCGATCAGTTCTTTCGGTATTCTCTTAATCAGGGGATTTTTGATTTTTTTCTTTTTCATAGCAGCCCCCTTACCATTCCAGATCTTCCGCGGATACCTTGTTTGTATTGATGTCGTTGTGGCGCACCGCACCGTCACGGAGCTTGATCACATGGTCTGCCATATTTTTGATCGCCTCGTTATGTGTAACCATAATGATGGTATTTCCGTATTTTTTGTTGACCTCCTCAATCAGCTTTAAGATCTCCTTGGAGGTATTGTAGTCAAGTGCTCCCGTTGGCTCATCGCAGAGCAGAATATCCGGATTTTTTACAATCGCACGGCCGATGGAAACACGCTGCTGCTGGCCTCCGGACAACTGGTTCGGCAGTTTGTAGCGGTGCTCGTAAAGTCCGAGCGTATGTAACAGATCATCAATATCAAGGGCGTTATCCGACAGATATGCCCCCACTTCAATATTTTCTTTTACATTTAAATTGGCGATCAGATTATACATCTGGAATACATAGCCGAGATGCTTTCTGCGGTACTGTGTCAACTTTTTCTCACTCATATCCTCTAACTTATCGCCGTTGATATTGATGTAACCGGAATCGGCGTTATCAATGCCTCCGATGATATTGAGCAGTGTGGATTTTCCAGAACCGGATGGTCCTAACAACACACAGAACTCCCCTTTTGCAACGGAAAAATTCATGCCGCGCAGGACTTCCTGACGCGTCTGTCCGCTTCCGAATCCTTTCTTTAAATCTACAATTTCCAAAAACTTCTTTTCTTCTTCTGACATAGAAACTCCCTTTCTTTTTTAGTTTTACTTTTCATACTAATATTAGTTTCCTCTAACCTTTGGTTCTTTTTTTAGGTCTCCCGCAAAAAGCGAAAGACCTGTGCTTCTTTTCTAAACCTTTTGTCCAAACGCGGACGATCTGTGCTTCTTTTCCCGACCTTCCGTCAAAACATGCGGACAGCCTACGGTCTGACGAGTCCGTACCAGCCTGCCAGCAGATATTTTACGCCTTTTTCCGCAAACCGCAGTGCTTCTTCCTCGTCATCCATGTGCGTTACCATAAATATAAACATATCGATCTGTGAATGGGACATCCAGTGTACAACGCTTTGTTCCACCATCGGCACATGGTAAGCTTTGCACATCGCTTCACAGATAAATGCATTGTGCTCATCCATCTGATCGACCAGCCGGTCCGGCATATGTTCCATGCTTGATCCCTGCGCTTTTGTCAGCACTAAAAGCACTTCATCCCGGTAGGTGTATAGTTCATGGACAACCTGTGCGACTGCTTCAAAATCGCTGCTGTCATCATGCTCTTTTGCTTTGCCGCTCTCCATCTCCCTGACTTCAAAAGAAAAATGCTCCCGCAGAATCTCATTGAGCCGATCCATAAAATTTCCTACCACCTCACAGAACAGATCGTCCTTGTCCTGAAAGAAAAAATACAGTGCCCCTGTGGTCACACCCGCCTTCTGGCAGATTCCTCGGAGGGATGCCCCCGCAAACCCTTTCTCCATAAATTCTTTTTTAGCACATTGGATCAGGTGTATCTTTGTCTCGTTGTCGTGTATCTTCTTTCCTGCCATGGTACGCTCCCTGTAAATAAAAATGTAACATAACGTTGTTATGTTAGATAACACCGTTATGTTACATCATTCCCATGTCTATGTCAATAGAAAAACTTATGCATTTTTCTGTTTGTGTTTATCATAAGCTGCAAACATGCCGGCAAGCAGTGTCCCCGAAATAGAATGCCAGGTGCAGGAAACAGCGCAGATGATCGCAGACTCCGGTGTTGCGGAAAACTGTGCGGTCGTTGTGGCAAGGTTTGTTGCCAGTCCTGCATTCTGCATACCAACTTCGATAGCAATGGTTCTCTTTTTGGAGGTATTCATACCAACAAGTTTTCCTGCTCCATAACCAAGCAGATAACCAAGTCCATTGTGAAGAAAAACAGCTACAAAGATTACAGCTCCGGACTGGAAAAACTTCGCGCCCTGGGAAGATACCACACCACCGACAACACATGCCAGCCCCAGTACCGCAACACCCGGCATTATTTTCTGTAACTCACTGAACATTTTCTTTTTTCCCAGCAGATAGTTTAAAAGGAAGCCCAGTGCTACCGGAAGAATAACCGTTTCCACAATAGAAACAAGCATTGGCAGTGCCTTGATGGAAATATTGGTTCCGCTTGCCAGAAGAGAAACCATAAGTGGTGTCATGATCGGGGAAAGAATCGTGGATACGGTTGTCATTCCCACGGAAAATGCCACATCTCCACCACAGAGATACGACATGATATTGGATGACACGCCACCCGGACAACAACCTACCAGAATGAGTCCCAGTGCAATGCCGGCAGGAAGATGCAGCACTTTCGTCAGTGCGAATGCCAGAAACGGCATAATCAGATACTGTGCCAGTGCACCAACACAGATATCGAATGGTCTCTGTGCCAGAATCTTAAAATCCTGCGTTGTCAGTGTCAGACCCATACTGAACATAATAATACCGATGATGATCGACTGACTTGTAAACTTATTGGAAACCGGATCGGTAAATAACTGATGGTTTACCCATCCCATCATCCCCGGAACGATAAATGTTACTACCGCAATTGCAATTACCACAATTGATGTGTAGTCCGATAACCATTTGCTGAGTTTTTGTAGTGCTTTCATAAACTTTTCCTCCTTGGTCTGTTCACAGAAAAACGAATTCAGACATTAAAAAAGCCCCTTCCCAGATACTACTCTGGAAAGGGACGAATAAAATCCGCGTTACCACCCTGATTCCACAGAAAAACTCTGTGACACTTCACATACCAACATATGCTATCCCATAACGGAGGAAACCGGCGAAGTTTACTCACAGTTATCTGCTTTCAGCCCGCTTCTTAGAGAGGATCATCCATATCCGGCTACTACCTGTTCGCACCACCCACAGGCTCTCTGAAAATAACGATAAGATACGATGCTGTTCTCGTCAACGAATTTCGGTGAACAATATTTTCTTTATGTTGCCTATTATAGACTCCTGACAAAATATGTCAAGAGAAAAATTTTCCATCATCTGCTTTTCTGATTGACCTCCACGTTTGTTCTTATGGACCATACATTACATCTTTTTTTCTATATGTCCCCACAACTTTTCATCAGTCTTTTTCAAAATGCTGATAATCCTTCGAATGTGTCCAGTCCCCACCCCAGGTAAATCCATATCGGGTAAAAAGCTTGTAACACAGATCATCGTGATCGATCTTATGCGGAAAATCCCCACTCCGGTCAACATATGCTTCTGCGTTTGCAGGCTCAATCGACAGCTTTCCGTTGACGGTTTTTACATAGGGGTTATAAAGCGTATTGATGTCGACAGCCATGCCCAGACCGTGTTTTGAGATTGTTGTCGTATGGGAAATGAAACGGAAATTAAACGCAGAGGAATTGTTATCGCTCATGGATGCCTCATCATCCGCATCGTATTCATCCACCAGCCGGACTTTTTCAATGGGATATTCTGCCTCATACAACTGCCTGAAAATGGCAAGGACATCCTCTGCAATGGCTTTATTTACCACAAGTTCTCCCTCTTTTGTCTGACCGTCAAACCCCATGTGGAGCACATGAAGATAGCGGAGATCTTCCCGCGGTACGGTACAATCTGCCTTGTATGATTTTCCCTGCATCTTCTCAAAAATATCGTCCGGGATTTTGGAAATATAGAACGCTTCCTCTGTGATACTTTTATTCATGTTTTGTTTTTTCTCACTCAGTTCTGTCCCTGAAGTCCTGTGATCCTGTTCTTTTTCACTGTTCTCCTGATCCGCAACCTCAGACTTTTTTGTGTTTGATTTTTCCGGATGCCGGATCAGACGGCTTCCGGTTACGACTGCGGCGGCTGCAAGTAACACGGCCGCAGTGACGATCATTCCTTTTTGCTTTTTCACCAGTTTCTCCTTACTGACACGTTTCCCTTTTCTGTACATAAAAATTCATCCGCTTCAACATGATAACACCGCTAAGCCTACGCTATCGAAAAAAGTGTCATGTGAAAGCCCGAAGGCCGCATTTCTGCACGGATGAATTGTGTATATTTTAGCACTGATTTTTGGGATTTGCTATATTTTCATAACAAAAAATGCATTTTTCTTTTAATGCACCCTCGAAAAATAATCCATCAGAATTCCCTTAATATGATTATACCTTCTGGCATAAGAATTTTCCACCCGTATAATCTCCATATTGTGTGCCTGACAGATGGCATTTTTCTTCCGGTCACGCTCCTGCACCACCGCATCTTCAAAATGCTCTTTCCCGTCAAGTTCGATTGCCAGAACCGGCAGTTCCTTTTTTCCCTGTTTTTCGTACACAACAAAATCAAAGCGCCCCATATAAAACAGATCATCATATGTCATGTTGTCCTGAAACACCTGCGATATGGCAACTTCTTTGTGGATCACATACTTACTCTGGGAAAGCCAGATATTTTCGAGCGCATGCGTCAGGTTTTCGAGAAATGCATTTTCGGTAGCGGTAGAAAACGGCTGGATGCCAAGTGCACGGGAACTGATATGTTTTTCCGTGATCTCTGACTTCCCGTTGGTTTTGATGTACTGCGCAAGTTCATAAAGATCATCGTCTGCCTGTCCTGCATGCAGACGCTCCAGTTCTTTGCTGTCTGCGAGCAGAACAAGTTTGTCTTTCGCCCGTGAGGTTGCAACATTGATCAGTTCCTTATTGTTTTTCAGCCACTGATAGGTACCGACATTGGTGCGGTCGGACAGTGCCGTGGAAAAAAGCACCACATCCTTTTCATCTCCCTGAAAAGCATGCACCGTTCCACAGACTAAATTTTCGAGGTGGTTTTCTTTGATCGCCTGCTCGATCAGTGCCCGCTGGTTTACAAACGGTGTGATCACCGCGATACTTTTGTCCGTGTTCTGCTTCGCGTATGCAATGACCTCGTCTGCTTCCGCCGGAGATGTATTTTTGATCTCGGCACGGTCACTTTTTACATCTACATAGACAAGTGGCTCCGGCTCTTTGCTTTTTGAACAGATCTGCAGTTTGGAATTGTAATATTTTTTATTGTTAAATCCAATAATCTCTCTGTTGCAGCGGTAATGGCTGCGCAAAAGCACTTCATCACTCACCGCATCACATGCCAGATACGTTTTGTAAATCGAATTCTTTCTGTAATCATATTCCTCTGCCACATGATACCGCCGTCGCAGCTTGCGGTTGATCAGTTCTCCGAGCAGAATAACCGGATTCAGCTGCTGCGGATCTCCCACAAGCATCAGTTTCTCTCCACGGATAATCGGGACAAGAGAGATCGCAACATTGCACTGGCTGGCCTCGTCCATAATGGTCATGTCAAACAGCGGCTCTGGTTCCCCGATCTTATGTGCCGATATGCAGGTAGTGATAATAACCGGAAAAACACGCTGCAGCTTCTTTACATTTTCGGATTTCTGCATGTATTTGTTGAATGCAAGCGCCTGTGCCGCCGGATTTTCACCGGAATCTAAAATCTCCCGCAGTTCCTGATATTTTGGCTCCTCAAGTGTCTTGATATAACGCGCAGACGTATAAAATAAATACTGATAAAATTCTTCTTCGTTGCGGTCGAGAAGCTGCAGAGCATCCGAATCAGAAATTTCGCCAATCTGGTGGATTCTCTGATCGAGCTTCTGCATCTGGTATCCCTGCAGGTCCATCTGAAACGGGAGCAGGTTCATGGCATTTTTGATATGTTCCTGATATTCCATCAGATGCGAAAGTGTCTCTTTCCGCTCCTTTAAATCCAGAATTTCCTCATACTCTTTCAGTCTCGCAGAAAGACGTTTTGCACGGTCAACCCGGTCATCCTTGCGCTTATCGAGCGTGGATGTATATATTTTTACGGTCTGCACCTGATTGCGCAGGCGGTTGATGTAGCTGATTGCAGCTTTAACTTTGTCTATATTCCCAAGCCGCAGTACCGGAAACGGAATGGTCTGTCCATGGTACTCAAGATGTGTCAGTTTTTCAAATACATTGTCGATTGGAACGTTATTGTAGGACGCAAATAAAACGGTCGTATTGTTAAAAAACGCCGTTACTATTGTGTTAATGATCGTATTTGTTTTTCCCGTGCCCGGTGGCCCCTGTATGTAGGCAAGCGGATATTTCATGGCGTTGTTGATTGCCAGCAGCTGATCCAGATTGATGTTCTGATTGATCAGTGCAATCGGATACGCCTTGGTGCGGCGCGGCCGTTCTAGCAATTCCCCGAAGAAGGCTTTGACTGGATAAGTAACCTGCTGCCTTTCAAACATATCAAGTATGGCTTTGTACTCGTCATGCAGATTCAGCACTACATCCATCCCAAGCCCCAGCACATACGGCATATCATCTACGACCGGCTTTTGCCCGCCATGACCGGTAATCGCATCTTTGATTTTTTCCAGATTGTTTTCAAAATCTTCCAGCAGTTCGTACTCGTCCGCATCCAAAAATTTACGCGCATTTTCCGTCTGTCCGTCAATACCAAACTGTGTGCAGACTGTGATATCTTCATCCGGCTGAAACACTCTGTTTTTCACATCAAGGTTCAGGTTCCGGTATGCCAGAACGTACAACCCCTTCGCCGTATGAATACTCAATACATTGAGTGCCAGTTTCTTAATTCTTAAATTGGTGCTCTTTTTCTTTTCGTGAGACAGGGAATACTGGAAATTTGACACGACCTCCTGAAACTGCTGATCGTTAAGTGCATACCGTCCGTTTTTCACACGATCCCCATCAATATAATGGATCAGATCATAATCGGTGATGTAAGGCGTCGTATCCATGCGGTTACACAGTTCCAGATAATTTAGTATTTTCAGATTTGCAGAGCTGGAAAAAATAGTTTTATAACGCTCCGGATGCATCTCGATATCTTCGATCAGCTGCCTGTTTCCCGGACAGTACGTTCCTTCAATGACTTCCGTGGACAGAATGGAATCCACAAAAATTTTGTCATATTCCCCCAGTGTATACATTCCAAGGTGCAGACCATCTACTTTGAGGGTACGTTTTGCCGGATCAAGATCACGGATTCCAATCCAGTATTTTGTAATCTGATCCGCTTTGTTCCGATATTCGATTTTCAGCCACTTTCCCTCATGAATCGCCCGGAAAATGTCCCTGCAAATCTGATTCATACTATGCTCCGTCCTGTTTTACATGATATCTCTATCATTCATTATGATGTTCGGACAGAACCTTTGTCAAGCAAATCCTCAATTCCCTTTGCTGCTCAAAGGATTACTTCTCGTTTCAAAAAACTGGTTGTTATCTATGCGTGCGCGGTTTTTGTCGTTGTACATACTGCTCTGCCGGATTTCTGCATTTTCTTTTTCCTGTTCCGGTGTGTTCTCCGCAAAATATTTTGGTCCTGCGGTAACCGGATCTGCATCCGTTCCTACAAGCATCGCTGATTTATCCGTATAATTTTTGGGTTTCATGACATACCTCCAACTTTTTTGTTAGTATGTCCGTTCTTTATCCTCTCCACTCTCGTAAGTAAAAGTTTGTAAAAACTTCCGTAACCGGTCTGTCTTCGGATTCTCGAAAAATTCTTTCGGGTTTCCTTCTTCCACGATTTTTCCACCCTCAAGAAAAATCATGCGGTCTGCTACTGCCTTTGCAAACTGCATCTCATGTGTGACAATGACCATGGTTCTTCCCTCTCTGGCTAAAGCCAGCACAACATCGAGGACTTCTCTTACCATCTCCGGGTCCAGAGCCGCGGTAATCTCATCTAAAAGCAGAACTTCCGGATGCATAATAAGTGCGCGCACAATCGCCACCCTCTGCTTCTGTCCTCCGGAAAGCTGTCTCGGATAATTGTCTTTTTTGGAAAGCAATCCTACCCTCTCCAACAGAGCGAGCGCCTCCTGTTCTACTTCTGCACGGTCTCTTTTTTTCACTTTGGTGGGAGCAAGCGTCACATTCTGCAGAATCGTCAGATGTGGAAACAGATCATAACTCTGGAATACCATGCCGATCTTTTCCCTGTTTTTACTGAGATTCTTTTTGTTTGGATTTACAACCTCGTCATCCAATAAAACCTCTCCCTCCTGGATCTCCTCTAATCCATTCAGGCATCGGAGCAATGTGCTTTTTCCACAGCCGGACGGTCCGACAATCACGACCACTTCCCCTTTTTTCACGGAAAGATTGATGTTTTCCAAAACACTTATATCATCATATCGTTTGCTTAAATTTTTAATGCTCAATATTTCGTCCATATCAGTTCTCCCATCGTTTCTCAAGATATTTTGAAAGGCAGCTTATCGGCCAGCAGGCGATAAAATACAAAAGAAGGATTGTTGCAAATATAGCAAATGCTGCGTTTGGACTGGTCTTGCGGTTTGCCTCTATAATCTGCTGTCCTACTTTAAGTACTTCCACGATTCCAATCATCATAACAAGACTTGTTGTTTTGATCATTCGGGTAATCAGATTGATCGAAAGGGGAATCATCCTGCGTATAATCTGCGGAATGATCACATACCGGTAGGTCTGTCCGCGGCTGAGACCAAGCGATTCACTGCTTTCATACTGAATTTTCGGGATGCTGATCAAAGAACCCCGGACCAGATCTGCCATCTCTGCAACGCCCCAGAAGACAAAAACAATGATGGCGGCAGCCTCCGCTGAAAGATTGATGCCCATTGCTTTTGTCGCACCGAAATATACAATAAACAAAAGCACCAGCTGCGGCATAATACGCACGATCTCAAGATAAACTCTTGTAATCACCTGAATTACTTTATTTTTCGATGTCATCAACATTCCGACCAGAATTCCAAGCACAATGCTGATCACAACGGAAATCAGACTGATCCGGAGTGCTACCCAGAGTCCCTGCAAAAGCCGAAGCATATTATTTCCTTTTAATAAAATTTCAAATCCCATCTTTAATCTCCAAACATGCGATATCTTACTTTATGTTCAATCAAACTTCCCAAAACGGATACCGGAAGCAGCATGATGATATAAAATACAACAAGCAGAACCAGACATTCCGTGGTATTGTAATACAGTCCGATCAGGTCTTTTGCGGTAAACATCAGATCCATCAGGCTGATCGCGGAAAATACACTGGTTTCTTTCAGTAAAAAGATGATATTTGCCACAATTGCCGGTACACTGATGGACAATGCCTGTGGAAGAATCACAAACCGGAACAACTGCAGCCGGTTCATTCCCAGTGCTAGTGCAGATTCTGTCTGCGAAGGCGCAACCGCCTCCAGACCGCTTCGAAAGCTTTCTGCCATATAACTTCCGCCCAGAAGTCCAAGTCCCACCGCTCCGCACACATCCGCGGATATGGAAATTCCGATTTTCGGAAGTCCGAAATAGATAAAAAACAGCTGCACCAGAAGCGGTGTGTTACGAAACAGTTCCACATACGCTTTGATAATCGGTGAGAGAACCGGGATCTTAAAATGCAGAATAAATGCTGCAACAATTCCAATTCCTACGGACAATGCAATTCCGATCCATCCTATCTTTATTGTCAGCAAAAATGCCTTTGTATACATCGGCATATAATCAAATATTACATTAAAATTCATGCTATCGCATCCTAACGCTTTCTATGATCTAATCGAACGGACAACCGTGTTCCGAGATTCTGGATAATCTGGAAAATAATAATCAGCAGCACAACCGTGACAACCATAATATCGGTCTGCCAGCGGTAATAACCGTACCGTACGGCGATATCTCCGAGTCCGCCGCCGCCAACGGTTCCTGACATTGCGGAATATCCAAGGAGCAGTCCCGTCGTGATCGTTGCTCCGTTTATAAGAGATGTTCTTGCCTCGACAAGAAGCACTTTAAAGATAATCTGGGTATTGCTTGCACCCATGGCTTTTGCCGCCTCAATGACTCCTGCATCCACCTCATTTAAAGACGATTCCACCACTCTGGCAATGTATGGTGCTGCACAGATAACAAGAGGTACGATGGTTGCTGTTGATCCATAGCTTTTTCCTACAATAAGCCGTGTAAACGGAATGAGCAGGATCAGCAGAATCAGAAACGGGATGCTGCGGATGATATTGCAGATAAAATCTCCGATCCGGTAAATAATCCGGTTCGGATGCAGTCCCTTTTCACTTGTGACATGAAGCAGAATTCCAAACGGCAATCCGATCACATATCCTATAATAGTCGAAAGCAGAGTCATATACAAGGTATCTCTGATACCTTCTGCAATCATTTGTATTACTTTCTCATCCAACATTTTCTGTCACCTCCGTCACAGTCAGTCCGCGCTCCTTCAGATGCGCAATGATTTCATCCTGTGTTTCTTTTCCTGTCGGCAGACCAAGAATCATTTCCCCGACCGCTTTGCCGCTCACATTTTTGGTGTCTGCTTTTAAAATATTGACCGGAACCTGGTATTTTAAAATTATATTCGAAATCACCGGCTCAAATGCGGAATTCTCCTGAAATACAATCCTTATCTTCCGCTCGGCATCCAGATTCTGTACCGGTGTATAACGGATCTCTTTACCGGATATCAGTTCCTTTGCCGCATCGGACTGCGGATTTTCAAAGATTTTTCCTACAAGCCCTTCTTCCACCAGATTTCCGCTGTCTATAATCGCAACACGCTTACAGATCTCCGTCACAACCGACATCTGGTGTGTAATGATAATAATGGTAATTCCAAGTGTTTCGTTAATCTCTTTCAACAGCTTTAAAATTGCTGCAGTGGTCTGTGGGTCCAGCGCACTGGTTGCCTCATCACACAACAGAATCTTCGGATTGGTTGCCAGCGCTCTTGCAATGGCTACACGCTGCTTCTGTCCACCGGACAGCTGTGATGGGTATGCCTTTGCTTTTTCTTCAAGATTAACCGTTTTTAAAAGTTCCGCGGCACGCTTTCTTGCCTCTCTCTTCTTTACGCCTGCAATCTCAAGAGGAAAGCAGATATTGTCCAGAACATTTTTCTGCTCCAGAAGATTAAAATTCTGAAAGATCATGCCGATCTCGCTCCGCTTTTTACGAAGCTGCTTTTCGGTCAGATCTGCCAGATCCACACCATTGATCAGTACCTGTCCTTCTGTCGGTTTTTCGAGATAATTAATGGAACGCACCAGCGTACTTTTTCCGGCTCCGGACATTCCGATGATTCCGAAAATATCTCCCTGTTCGATGGAAAGGCTGATATTTTTTAACGCATGAACCTTGCGTCCTTTTATGTCAAATGTTTTTGTCAGATTTCTGATTTCAATTTCGCTCATGTTTTCACCAGTGACGAAGGAGGGAATTTCACCCTCCTTCCCTTTCCATGTTTATTTTTCGTAGAAAATAACTGCACCGTCATAAGTATCATCAATAAATTTCTTGATCTCATCGGATCTGAGTACTGTAACAAGCGCTTTGATCTTATCGCTGTTTTCGTTTCCTTTCTCTACGGCAATGATGTTTACATATGTCTTTGCCGCGATGGAATCGTTTGCCTCGTATGCGATGGCATCTTTTCCTACAGAATATCCTGCCTCAAGTGCATAATTTCCGTTTAATACTACATACTGGACTTCGTTTACAACTCTTGCAACCTGTGCTGCCTCAAGCTCTACAAACTCAAGATTGTGCGGATTTTCTGCAATGTCATTTACGGTTGCGGTAAGACTTGTTTCGTCCTTTAATTTGATCAGGCCGTTGTCCTGCAGTAACAGGAGTGCTCTCGCTTCGTTTGTGGTATCGTTTGGAATCGCAATACGGTCTCCGTCTGCAACGTCCTCAAGTTTGCTTTTGGTTCCCGGATAAATGCCAAACGGCTCATAGTGGATGTCACCCGCATCTACGAGATGGGTTCCCTGCTCTTTGTTAAAGCTCTTTAAATATGGTAAATGCTCTACATAGTTTGCATCAAATTCGCCGGACTCTACAACAAGGTTTGGCTGTACATAATCATCAAATTCCGTTACTTCAAGATCATATCCGTAATCCTTTAAAATATCTGCTGCTTTTGCTAAAATCTCTGCATGCGGAATCGGGGATGCTGCTACTTTAATGGTCTCTCCGTTTCCCAGTGTAATGTCTAATTTTCCTGTTTCCGTTGCGGATGTATCAGCCTCTGCTGCGTCTCCGCCACCTTCAATTACCAGTGTGTCCTCATAATCTGCACCGTATGTGTCTGCCAGTGTTGCTTCATAATCTGCATGGAAGAAATTCTCCTTGCCAAGACTCTTGATCTCGCTGTTAAGCCAGTCAAGCAATGTGCTGTTTCCTTTGGAAACTGCCGGCGCAATGCTGTCCTGACTGCCAAGTGAAGAAATTCCTACCACATAACCTTCATTCTCCTGTGCATAAGCAATAACCTCTGTGTTGTCGTTTGCCCATGCAACTCCGGTTCCGTTCTCAAAAGCAGTTTTAGCTGCGGCATAGGTATCAAACTTCTGAAGTTTGATATCCGGATTATTCTTTTCCAGATAAGTTTCCGCTGTAGTTCCGGAAATTACAATTACCTGATCATCTGCCCCGATCTCATCGAGACTTTTGATCACATGATCTTTATGGGATACTACACCGAGTCCTACATTCATATATGGAAGTGCGAAATCTACTTTTTCTGCACGCTCATCGGTTACGGTAAAGTTTGCAAGAATGATATCTACCTTTCCGGTCTGTAAATACTCGACACGGTTTGCTGCCTCGGTGGATACATAGTTGATTTTTACCCCAAGATCTTTTCCGACCCGGTCTGCAAAGTAAACATCATATCCCTGATAATCACCGTTATCATCTACATAACCGAATGGGTTTTTGTCGGAGAAAACACCGATGTTGATCTCGCCACTGTCTTTGATTTCATCAAGTGTACGATAAACTTTATCGCCCTTATCCGCTGTCTTGGCTGATCCGCAACCTGCCAGAGCTGTAACTCCCAGGGTTGCCGCCAGAATACCTGTTACTAACTTTTTCAAAAAATTCTTTTTCATATTCCCAATCCTCATTTTCTTTCTTTTTTCTGTATATTGTAAGCTCACTTTTCTTCTGGGTTCCTTTCCTCTTGCAAAGAAAAAGCCCGGATGTTACTCCCAGGCGATGGCTTACACTAATCTGTCTTAACAAATTATTGCATACAGGTGCATGACAAACGAGCCAGACACCCGGCCATATGATCTGCCTGGGAGTACAGCATTCGACAGCACATACACATGTTGTTTAAAGTCGTTACGTTTCTCATCTTGTCATGTCTCCTTTCATTTTTATGTTTTGTATTATATCCCTATATTCCTAGTATGTCAATCGATTTTGTAGTATTTTTTAAAGACATTAAAAAGGCACTGCAAAAAACTTGCAGCACCTTTTACAAATTCATTTTACTTTAACAGATCAATCGCGCCTGTAACCTGCGCAGGAACTTTCCGGAACAGAAACTCCCCGTTCCTGACAGATGCCACTATTCCGGCTCTCTCACAAATTGCTTCAAACTCAGACTTTGCATCCAGCACGATGAAGTTTGCAGGCTTTCCTTCCTCGATTCCGTAATGGTCTGTAATATTCATGGTAATGGCACCATTTGTTGTCACAAGATCCAGATCATTGACGATCTCTTCCGGTGACATCATCTGCGCAATATGAATCCCATGATCGAGGATCATCATCATGTTTCCATTTCCAAGTGGATACCATGGATCTGACATGGAATCCTGTGCAAAGCAGACATTGATGCCATTGTCATTTAACTCCTTAACCCTTGTAAGCCCGCGGCGTTTCGGATAGCTGTCCTGCCGCCCCTCCAGATAAATATTTTCAGTCGGACAGGAAATAAAGTTGATGCCGGATTTTTTAAACAGACTCATCATCCGGAATGCATAGCTGTTGTCCGCAGAACCAAACGAACAGGTGTGGCTTGCTGTTGTTTTCGTTCCAATGCCTTCCATCAGCGCAAGCGCATTCAAAAGTTCCAGAAAACGGCTCTGTGTATCATCGGTCTCATCACAGTGCACATCAATGAGCTTATCGTATTTCACAGCCAGTTCCACTACTTTGTTAATGGATTTTTCGCCAAATTCCCTTGCCAGCTCAAAATGCGGAATCGCGCCAACGCAGTCGGCACCCATTTTTAACCCTTCTTCAACCAGCTCATCTCCGCCCTTATAAGCATACATTCCTTCCTGCGGGAATGCGACAATCTGCAGATCCAGAATATCTTTCACTTCTTCCCGGACTTCGAGCGCCGCCTTTAAACCGGTAAAGGTCGGATCGGTCACATCAATATGTGTCCGGATTGCCTGCACACCATGAAGCATTTCCTTGCGGATACCACTGTAAATACGCTCTTTCATCTGCTCCACAGTCCTGTTTCCTTTGGACTCGCTCCATCTTTGGATTCCCTCAAACAGCGGTTCCGTTCTGTTCGCCCATACTTGCCGTAAACACATAGTCCAGATGCAGGTGCGGATCGACATATGGCGGAATCACCAGTTTGCCTTCCACATCAACACTCTCCGCTCCTTCTGGTATATCCGGTTTATCGCTGATCTTTATGATCTTTCCATCTTCTACATAAATATCCTTTACTGTTTTATCGCCCTTTAACCGTGCATTACGAAATATTTTCATATGATGCCTCCACTACTTCTATGATAAATGAAATTCCTTCTGGCAAATTTTAACCAACTCTGGAATGACGCTGTCCACAATGATTTTTCCCCGCGCTGCGCTTGAAGATACGCTGCTTGCCAGTGCCCCGCTTTCCGGAACATCATCCTTTTTCAGTGGATAACGGAAATACGGCAGTGCAACGGTTGGTGGTGCTTCTACTGCACGTTCAAAATGCACAAGTTCCGGTGTAAAATACATCATAAGGGAAGTTTCTGTAACTGCTGCATGTTCAAATGCCCATCCCGGGAACGGAACCTCATCAAATACTTTATCAATGACATCCTCCGGCATCGGGTCCCACCAGTTCGACTCTACGATGGTGGCAGCCCCGTTTGTTTCACGGTTGACAAGATCCATTGCCTCCACAACAAACGCTTCATTTTCAAAATGGGCGTTCATGATAAAAATCTTTGTAAATCCATCTCTTACCAGCTCCATGAGCACATCATACACCAGATCAATGACGGTTTTGCCGTTTAAGTCAATGGTTCCCGGAAACAGTGGTCCGCCACCGCTCAGCGGCTTTGATTTATAACCATAACACAGTGTTGGCATGATAATTCCGTCCAGTTCCTTTGCCAGATAATAAGAAAACTTTTCTGCGATCTTTGCATCGGTACACAGCGGCAGATGCTGCGCATGCTGCTCGGTTGCACCGATTGGCAGAATAACGACGGAATCCTTTTTTGCCTGAAATTCAGGCCATGTAATATCGTGCATATAATATGACATATCTATCCCTCCTGGTTTTATCACATCAGTTTATTATTTACTTTCAAGTACACATTCCGTTGAAGAAACGGCTGCTTTTTTATTTACAAAATACGAAATTCCGATCATAAGCATAGCGGAAACTACCACTGCAAGAAGGCATGAGAACCAGTAATTGATTCCAACCAGATAATTGAATATCAGGTATGCGACCGGACCGGTAACTGCTGCCGCAATGGCACCTTCCTTTGTGGATTTCTTTGAAATAATTGCGGAAAACAGTGGAACACCGATACATGCACCGATTCCGCTTAAGCCCAGATAAAGTACCACACTTAAAAATTCCGGTGGATTTACAAAGTTAAATAAGAAACAAATAGCTGCAACTGCAATGACTGCAATTCTTGTAACGAGAACTTCCTGTTCCGGAGTCGCGTTTTTGTTGATCGTCTTTGAATAAAAGTCACGACCGATCGCCTGCCCTACAACCAGCAACACGGAGGTTGCTGTCGACATCATTGCGGCAAAAATACCAATCATCATCATTGCAGCTGCCCACTTCGGAAGCATTTCCTTTGCCATGGTAACGGTCAGATAATCTGCTGCAACATCCGGGAATAATACACGTCCGGTTAATCCACAGAGGTAAAAGCTGTTGTAAATCGTGCTCAAGATCAACGCTGTGATCAGGAATGTACCGATTGTTTTTCTCTTAACATTTGGAATTGCCAGAAATCTGGAGCAAAGGTACGGCTGGCTGATAAAAATAATGCACCAGAAAACAAAGTTGCCAAACACGCCGGATAAAGACATCTGTGCATCGGATGACTCTGCCTGTACGATATTTAACATATCCGGATTGATTGCAGACAGCTTATCTTCCAGACCGGTGAAGCCACCGACTGCTTTTAACGACAGGATTACCAATACAACCGATATTACCAGCATCGGAAGTCCCTGTGCAAAGTCTGTCCATGCAACGGATTTCAAACCGCCGACAATAACATAAAATACGATAACTACAGAAATGATCGCAAGTCCTGCTTTAAAAGAAATTCCTGTGAAAGATTCCAGCAAAACTGCTGCCCCTTTAAACTGGGCAACCAGTGGAAAAACATAAAATACAGAAATCACACCGGCAATGATCAGTCTTAACGTATCACTCTTATAGCGGTCTCCAAGATACTCCGGAATTGTCAGTGAACCAAGCTTTTCCGCCTGCATTCTCATCTTCGGCATGAGCAATACCGCTGGAATGATCAGTCCCGGAATAACCGCAATGACAACCCAGTAGTATGGCCATCCCACGGTCGACATAATTCCCGGATCACCCATAAAACATGCCGCACTGATCGATGAAGTTACATATGAAAAAGCTAATACCACGGTCGGAGTGCTTCTTCCGCCGAGATAATAATCCACATCCGCCGAACCGCTCGTCTGTTTTGAACCAAGCTTTCCGGAAATGAATGCGACCAAACCAACAAATACTAAAAATGCAATAAAAAATATAACTGAAATTTGCTGTAAACTCATCTTTTCATCTCCCTTTTTTCTTACTTTTTCCCTATAAAAGCGTAAAAAAATAACGCCTGTCTCTTTACCGCCGGTTTTTCCGGCAGTAAAGGCGTTGTATTTTCTATGCTGTTGTGTGGGCAACCCTTCCGATTACCGGCGTTTCTTTCTGCTTCTCTGCGGCATCCAGCGGCTCCTTCTTTAACATAAATGAAACAACCACTCCTGCGGATACCAATACGGAAATAAGCTGTGCTCCCATCATAATCTGCCATGTCATCATAATTCATTTCCTCCTTCTAAAAATTAACTGAAAAAAGGAGTCCACACAGTTATCACTGCATGAACTCCTTCGTTCTTAATCGCTGTTTGTTTTGTTGAAGTTAATATAGCATAGCATTGTCCGGAATTCAAGCACTGCATTCTATTCTCCTTCAAGTTTTCCCTAATGGACAAAGAACATTCTCTTCATTTGTCACCTTTGCACAAGCAAAAACAAAATATCATTGATTTTACACAGACATGGTTATACAATCATAACAAAAGGCATTTGTATACGATGCAGATCATCCGGAGGAAAACTATGTTTCAGTGCAAGGATCTTTATTCACTCTCATCTTTATCCAAATTGAAAATAATTGCCGGAACCGGCGGACTTCACCGCGGCATCCGCTGGGTTTATAAAGCAGAATCCTTAAAACTGTCGCAGTGGGTACATGGCGAAGAACTTCTGATCATCAGTAAACTTGTCAGCATGGAAGCTGATTTTGATCTGAAAACTTTATTGATGGAAGCAATTGATCTGAATATGTCAGGCGCTTTACTGCTCATTGGTCCCAATTATATTGACAAGGTCTCCAAAACGGTGATCGAACTTTGTGATAAAAAGAATTTTCCACTGTTTGCGATCCCATGGAATCTTCCACTTGTGGATTTTTTTGAGGAAATCGGACATGCCATCTCCAACAGTACATTTCATCAGGATAATCGCAATGATGTGATTTTCAACATTATTTTTGAAAACCAGCAGAGTGATTCCCTTCTGCAGTTACAGGCGGCAGAAAACAACTATGATCTCAATGGTGCCAACTGCTTTTTCCTGTTGAATTTTACACTGCCGGATTTCGGACAGACCGCAGAAATGGAACGCTCCATCAACCGGAATATCTGGGAATTCACACAGCGCACCTTTATGGATGCCTGTATTCCGCTACTCACTTCTGTCTACAGCGCCCATATTATCGGAATTTTCCCATCAGAATATCAGGAAAAAGTACAGACCTTATTTGAAACCGTTATTCAATTTTTTAAAGAGACCTATCCGGATCTCGTCTGCAATATTGGTGTTGGTATGCCAATAGAACAGATCACACTTTTGAAACGCAGCTATGAACAGGCTGCGGAATGTATCAATTACTGCCGCAAACGGAATCTGAAATCTCAGGTCTGTTCCTATGACCAGCTTGGCATTTACCAGCTTTTTTCTGATATGAGTAAAACGTCTTTGTACGAAGATTTTATAAAGAAACAATTAGGTGTCCTGATCGACTACGATGCGCAGAACCACACACAACTTTTGTCCACATTGGAAATATACTTAAAAAACAACTGCAACCTGCTTCATACGGCAGATGAATTATTTACGCACCGCAATACAATCAAATACCGCCTTAAACGAATTGAGAAACTTCTGCACCGGAATATGGAGGATTCTGCGGTTCTGCTGAATTTGAACGTGGCCTTGTATTTGAAGAATTATGTTTTGCCGGTTATATAGATGGGGGACTCTTAATCCTTTTCCATACAAATCCTCTTATAAATTTCACCAATATCTGCCTTTTCCTCTGTATTCTATTCTTGCCAGCTTCATAATTCCGCTCGCCCATTCTTTTTTCCTTTGAATTTACAAACAAAAAAGACCTTGAAAGATATCACTCTCTCAAAGTCTTTTTTAGGAAAGCAGACTGAATATTTTCAAACGCAGCCTTTATACTATGAAAATATAACCCCTGCCAATATTAAGACCTATTATTTTTTATTTGAAGACTTAATTCCCGTATTTAAAACCACCGACCATCTGGATCCATTGGTATCTTCCAGCATAATCGTACATTTTTTTACTTTCGAAACTGTAAATTTATTTTTCCCGATTTTCAGGCTCTTACATTTACCGCTTCCTGTTCCATATAAAATTTTCCAGACATGACTGTCATTTACTTTTGTTAACGAAATATTACCCGGAATGCGAATGTATTGGGCGAATATGCAAAACAGGCACAATATCAGCCGGGTAATATTTCGAACAAAAGTAAATG
>ERZ812616.1694-NODE-1694-length-22234-cov-8.903152_pt1 | contig 22234 bp, 15 predicted proteins | sample MGYA00376249_ERZ812616 | MGnify/ENA primary metagenome ERZ812616 (study PRJEB26924, sample SAMEA4378265) | human gut metagenome | biome: human gut; feature: human-associated habitat; material: faeces | place: China | collected 2013 ...
ACCTTCTGGCAGAAATCGAAGCCAGAGCCATCCGGCAGGGAAACATCCAGCACCAATAGGTCATATTTTCCGTCTGACCACAGCGCATCGGCTTCTGCCAGCGTCCGGGCTGTATCCAGTGCAAAGCCCTGTTTCTTGAATGCAAAGGTCAGCCCACTGATCAGGCTCAGATCATCTTCCAAAAGGAACAGTTTTCTCATGATTCCCTCTCTTTTCCGCGTTTTGTGTGTCCTACAGGTTTAAAAGCATTATAAGTTTTTTCTGCGAACATTACAATGTGCGAAAAGGAAATTGTTTCTTGCCGTGTGTTAAATATAAGTCCTACTATCACCGCTTTACTGCGTAAAGTACATTGCAATGCGATTTTTAAGTGTGCCCGAAGGGATTCGCCAAGCCGCGCCCTAGAAACGCCCCACCGGGGCGTTTCTGCTCCGCGGGACGCAAAGCGCGGGGCACGGACTGTTCGAAGCCCTTCTTTTACTGCCCCATAAAATCCGTGCAAAACAAAAAGAGCAGCACCCCATAAGGTGCTGCTCTTGGTGCGACCGGGAGGATTCGAACCTCTGGCCTTCCGGGTCGGAGAAGTACGACAGGGCAGTATAGACTGGCGTTGAAACGTAATATTTGTCGGTTCCACCCAACTGCACCCAGAACAAGAAAAAGCCCATTGTTGAATGTCACAACAGGCTTTTTCTGTATTTTATAGTGCTACTGTACCGTAGTGGTCAAATGGTGGTCAACTTTTCAGCAAAAAATATGCAATGTTTCATAGAGCAGCGCCTTCCTGACTCAGACTGGCTCACGAGTTCGCTCGCAGATCAGCTCGCCGGTCTTGCGGTCAAGCTGAACCACGCGGATGGCGCCGGGGGCAATGCCTTTTTCCACCCAATCCATCATGGCGCGCATTCCGTCAGATTCCGAGATGCCGGGGCCGTTGCCGATGCAGTTGCCGTGGTTATCGCCCGGTCCTAAATACACACGGCAGAATTGTCTTACGGCATCCTCGCCCATGATCGTTTTCATTCTTTCATAATAGTCGATGGTACCGTCCACCGGGATCAGAGGATCGTCCAGCCCGTGGTCGATCATCAGCTTGCCGCCGTGGGCGGCAAAGGCACGCAAATCCGCATTGTCTGCTGTGACCTTGGGAAAAGCTGCCAAGCTACGGTCAAAGAGTTTTTCAAACCCCGCAATGTCGATATTCCGAAAATCGGCTTTGGGGTCATCCAAGACCCACCGGGCATAGGTCGTACACAGGGCAAAGGGCTTTGCCCGGAGGAACGGCAGGATAAACGAAATGGAGAAAACGGGCAGACCCGTACACCAATGGATGGAGCCGGGGCGGAACCCATACCAAAGCCGTTCCCCGTTTGCCCGGTGCGGTCCGTCCCACATATCCTGAATCACGGCGGCATCGGCCTGCGTGATCACGCCCTGCTTTGTTTTTTGCCCAACAAGGGTGAAAGGATCAAACGCTACCCGCCCACTCATCTGATAGTATTTCTCACTGCCGCCCACACTCTCCTGAACCGCTTTGGCAAAGGCGGTCAGCTTGTGATATTTCAGCGGCGCTTTGTGTTCGTTTGCTGCAGCCATGGGCCAGAATCCGGCAATCAGGAACTTTGTCCAGTTGATGGCAGGACAGCTTGCCCAGATGCCGTCATAGTCCTCCGGGAACTCCTGAGCTTCCACCATGCTCTGCCGACCGCCGCCGGAGCCGCCGTTCATATAGGCGTATTGGATGGGGCGCTCATGCAGAATTTCCGCAACGGCTTTTCCGAACACGGTCATATTGTGGGTGGCATTGGCACGCCAGTTTTCCATGCGTTCCCTGACCACCTGCCCGTTTTTATCTACCGCCCAGTTCGAGCCATACTTTTCATTGCCGGCATCGCAGGTGGCAGCGGTGAATCCATTGATGACCGCAAACGGTAGCGTCCACCCCCGCTGCCCATTATTGGGCTGGGTAATCTGGCTCGCACCACCGGTACAGGTGCCGCCGCCTGCGGTGCCTGCAAAACGGTCGTTCCAGGCAAGCGGCGACCATACGATAATATTTTCCCATTCCGTTCCGGTGCAGTGTTCGATCAGTACCTCGCAGTACGGAGGCAGTCCGGTCACTTTTCCGTTGTTCCACAGCAGCTTGACCAGCCAGTTGAGCTTTGCCTTGTAGCTGCCGGTTTCATTGACGGTCACGGAGGTAACCTTAAATCGTTCCCCGGGCAGTCTTTCCGCCAATGCCTTTTGCACATACGCCTGATTGCACCGCTGCCGGATTCCGGCGGTTTCCGTCAAAGTGGATGTATCAAAAAAATGGATGTTATCGCGTTCCTTCATTTTGGAACTCCTTTCCGTGTTCTTCTTCGAACACATAGTCACCACTGCCTACGCAGAATTCCTGTCCCCACCATTGCACGACTGCGGAAACGCCGCAGGGAATGGAAACCTTCAGGGTTTGTGTGTTCCAGGAAACGAGAATATTTCCATATTCGCATTGAAAACGCCTGCGGCAATGCTCCAGTGGAAGTGTGTCCGGCTCCGGGCGGATTTCAATTCTCCGGAAACCGGGTTCCAATGGCCGTATCCCGGCTACATTTGCGAAAACCCATGCATCCACGCATCCAAAGGCATAGTGGTCATAGCTGGTGATATTCGGTTCCGTATCAGGCAGTATCGCGTCCCAGGTTTCCCAGATCGCAGTGGCGCCCTGCTCTACCTCATACAGCCACGAGGGCTGCCGGGTCTGAAAGAGCAGAGAAATTGCCAGATCTCTGCGCCCGATTTTCGTAAAGGCATCCAGCAAAAAGGGTGTTGCCAGGAAGCCGGTGTCCAGACATCCGTGGTTTTTCTCCAATAGAGCGACCAAGATCTGTCTAAACCGTTCCGTAAGTTTCTCGGGAACCAGATCAAGCGCCAGCATCAGCACATAAGCACCCATGTGATCGCTGATGAGCTGACCATCCCGGATCAGCGCCTTTTGAATCGCGCCCTTCATCTGCTGGGCAGTATCTGCGTAGTATTCTGCATCCGGTTTTTCAAGAATACGGGCAACCTCCGCCATCATGCGAATGGAGAGATATCCGAAAATCGGAGCGATATAGTAGGCGGAGCCTTCGCAGGCTTCCCGCTGGGAAATCCCCTTCTTGTCGCTGGGGATCAGCCACTCTCCAAAGTGAAATCCGGTGTTCCACAGAAAACGATCCACTTCTTCCGGCAGCTTTGGATCACCCCGCCGGGCTTGGGCAGTGCGGAGAACATACTTGCACCAGTTTGTCATGCTCTCATATTGCCGTTCCAGAATGCTTCGGTTTCCGGTTATCCAGTACATGGTGTAGGGGACGATTACGGCGGCATCCGACCAGCCCGCCACGCCCACGGGCGGTTCATCCCCAAAATCATGGGCATTGGCTGCCATCAAGCGCCGGTAAGGTGCGGTTTCCGGCACGGTAATGGGTACAGCGCCGTTGGCAGCCTGGGTCGCAGACAAGTTCCTGAGCCAACTGCTTAAAAACGGGGTCATTTCCTCATTGAGCATGGCTGTTTGCGCGTAAATCTGGATATCCCCGGTGAATCCGCCCTTTTCCCGGCTGGGACAGTCGGTTGGAACAGAAAGCATATTGCTACGCTGCGACCAGCGGATATTCTGATAGAGTCGGTTCAGCCGGCTATCGGAACAGGAGAACTCTCCCAGATTTTCTTTTGCGGTGGAAAGCACCACTGCCGTAAAATCTTTCTTTCGGACAGCATCCAAGCCGCTGACGCGGATATACCGGAACCCGTGAAAGGTAAAGGCTGCTTCATAAAGGCGCTCTGTCCCATCGGAAACATAGACATCCTTTTGAGGCGCAATCATGGTGTTGCGGTAATTCCCCTCGCGGTCTGTCACCTCAAAGTATTCAAATGTGAGTTCTGTTCCCCTGGGAGCATTCACCCAAATGCGCGCCCTTCCGCACATGATTTGTCCAAAGTCAACGATCCATTCTCCTTTGGGTGAACGGTAGACCTCTTTCGCAGGGAGCAGGGCCACGGGTCGTACCGGGTCCATGGGCTGGACGCAAAGATTATCCAAAGAAAATCCGCACAGAGAAACCGCCTGCGGCGTCCCGGCAGGATGGCAGGCATCCTGCTTTTCTCCCAGAAACAGATCGGAATATTCGCAGATTCCCACCGAACTGGCTTCCGTTCCGTCAGAGCAAATTGTTTGAACGCGGCCATCCCGGTATTCGATTTCCAACTGGTACAAAATTGCCGGTTTGCCGCTGTCTTGCGTAATTTCCTGCCTGGTCTGCGGGCAGAAATACCATCCGTCCGCCACAAGGAAAGACAATGTATTACGCCCCTGCCGCAGCAGCGCCTCCACAGGATAAACTTGATAATACAGAATTTTATTGTAAACGGTGTGTTCCGGCGCAAATTCCCGGTCGTCCGGGCGTTCTTCGTTCAGGAAAACACGGTAGACGCCGTGCGCGGTGGCGTACAGCCGTGCCTTGCAGACCTCGCCGTCCACAAGAAATTGCTTTGTAAAGCGGACAGGCGGTCTTACCGGCCAAAAGGGCGGCATGGGAATTGCGGGACGATCCATGACACTTTCAACCCACCGCGCCCTCCAGCTTGTGCTGTCCAGCAAAGCGGTTTCAAAAAAGCCCTCTGCGCAGCCGGCATTCCCGAAACAGTCCCATACCGTGACCTGCCAGAAATACCGTGTCCGTTCTGCCAGACGTTTTCCTTCATAGGGAATAAAGCTCTGCTGATCGGATAGGGTGTAGCCGCTGTCCCAGACGGTTTCTTGCCCGGTTCGGACGAGGATTCGGTATGCCTGTTGGGTCACATTCCTTTCCCGGCTGGACAGCATCCAGCTAAAGTCCGGTGTTTCGTCAATCCCAATGGGATTTTCCCGATGAAGCACCCGCAAATGGGTCACCTGCAAGGTCTGATGATCCGGCAGATACTGCTCCTGAATGGCCATGTCAAAATAGGAAAGAGTGGTTTCCACTCCCCAATGCAGATTCCGCATGGAACCAACGACGGGAAGGGTAACTGTTTCCCTTGCTTTCGGAAGTTCGTTACGGATACAGTTGAGGATGGTTTTTAGGTATTCCTTCGGCAGACCGCATCGGTCATGGGCAGTATACATGACGGAAAAATCTGGTTCGTTCAACTGTTCCAGCAGTCTGCAATGTTCTTCCAGCGGTACCGTTGGTGTCAGCCCATACAGCAGGCGCCGGGCGCAGGTATCCCCAGAAAGAAGCGTCCCGGTTTGCGCGTCCAGGAAAAGAACGCTGCCCAGGGTGTGACCCGGTAAAGCAATCACGCGAAGTTCCCGCCCACCCAGATCGATCCGCTGTCCGTCCGCAAGCGGGTGAAGACAAACATCCATCGGGGCGGAAAGCCCGGGAATCCCATCCTTCACGAGGCTGTGATCCGCCGGGTGGAGCCATCCCTCGGAAACGGTGTCCAAATGGTACACATGATCCGGGTGTCCATGGGTCAGCAGCACCTGCACAGGCATTCCGGCGATGGAACAGGCATAAGGATACAGCTCCGGCGTGTCCACCGCCAGGTCGATCAGTGCTGCCCGTTCTTCTCCGACGACAAGATAAGAATTCTGCGTTGCCTGTCCCGGAGCGTCAGAAAAGCCATCTTCATTCGGTCCGTGCAGAGCATCCGAGATACGAAAAACTCCCTCCGCTATCTCTGTATGGAATAATCGGCACTCCATGAAAACACCTCCTATGCACGAATCGTTTCAATCTCCCGGATCGCCTTGTCAAAAGCCTCCGTGGGCATACGGAAGAGCTGCGCCCGGTATCTGGAATCATTCAGGCATTTGCTCATAGCCTCGGCATCGGCGCGATCTGTCCCCGCCACAATTTCCGGCACATACTTTTTCAAAACCGCGACAGCCCGGTCATCCTCGAACAACCGTTCATAGGGCGTGGAGCCGGAATAGAGCGCCCGGTAATCCCGCTGCGTCCGAATTTGAAAATCATAGCTGCCTGCGGTCAGCATCTTGCCTTCCTGTTCCGGCAGGAATACTTCTGCCTCGCAGCCAAAGGGGATTTCAATGTGGAAGGTCATACTTCCGTCGTCCTCGATATTCCAGTTGGATACATACTTGCCGCTGGCGCTGTCAAAGCTGCACGCCATATGCCCCAGACGAATCTCAGGACAGGGCGCGATTTTCGCCTTTCGGAAGCCGGGTGCTGCGGGTTGGATTCCGGCGCTGTACCGATACAGGAATTCCACCACGCTGCCGTAGGAATAGTGGTTCAGGCTGTTCATACCCGTGCCGCTGACGGAGCCGTCCGGCAGGATGCTGTTCCACCGTTCCCAGATTGTGGTCGCCCCCAGATTCACCGCATACAGCCAGCCGGGAAAGCCCTCGTAGAACAGGAGATCGTAGGCTTTGTCCACCATGCCGTTTTCCGCCAAAACGCAGCTCATCATGGTCGAACCCACAAAGCCGCCTTTCAGCCGGTTCAAATCTTTTTTCATTCGGTCTTTCAGACTGTCGATAATTCGTTGCTTTTCCTTGTAAACGCCGAATTTCAGGGCGGCCAGATAGCCGGTCTGGGTGTCAATGGCAAGCCGCCCTGTGGCGGTGAAGTATTCCGCAAGAATCGCTGCTTTGATGGCGTTTGCTCTTGCTTCGTATTCGGCTGCCTCCTCCAGCCCCAGCACCTTAGCCGCATCCGCAACATAGCGGGTGGAGGCAAAGTAGTACACAGAACAAAGATAGCCGTTATCCGTGCGCCCAAAGGTGGAATGTTCGGTAGAGCCATCCAGTGCCAGCCAGTCACCGAACTGAAAGCCAAAGTCATACAGATTTTTCTGTCCTCGTGCCTTATCCGCCCGGTAGACATAGTCCACCCAATCCTTCATCAGCGGATACTGCTCGGCAAGCAGCTCCCTGCTGCCATAATAGTCATAGAGCATCTTGGGCATCAAGGTCGCCGCATCGCTCCAAATCCCGGCACTCAGACCGGGGAACGCATTGGGTAGGTAAATGGCGGCGGCACCTCCGTTTCGTTTCTGGTCGCTGCGCAGATCCCGCAGGAACTTGCGGTAGAATGCCCGCGTATCCATGTGGAACCCTGCGGTGGTACAGAACACCTGCGCGTCGCCGGTCCAGCCCAGCCGTTCATCCCGCTGGGGACAGTCCGTGGGCATATCCAGAAAGTTGGATTTCAGCCCCCACAGCGAATTGGAGAAAAGCTGGTTGATCTTCTCGTTCCCGGTATGGATACATCCGATCTGATCCATCTCGGAATAGATGGCGCGACCCTTAAAGCAGCCGGTATCCACATGGTCAAGCCCGCTGACCTTTACATAGCGGAAGCCGAAAAAGGTAAAGCGGGGACGAATCTCTCGGCAAGTCCCGTCCGACACATAGGTGAATTTGGATTCGGCGTTACGGTAATTGTCATGATAGAAGTTCCCGTTCTGCAACACTTCGCCAAATTCCAGCGTCATGGTGGTTCCTTCGGGAATTTTTTGGGTACAGACCACATGACCGGCGAAGTTCTGACCGAAATCCAGGACGGTTTCCCCGGCAGGCGTATGAATAACCTTCTTCACGGGAAAGGATTCCCTATAATGCAGCGGCGGGGAATACCGCTCACACAGCTTACCAGGCGCACCGATAACAACCGCGCTTTGCCAGTCGCCCAAGGGACGGGTATGATCCTGTGTTTCGCCGTTGTAAATATCGGAAAGCGTGGTAAAGCTGCGGCGGTACTGCCAAGATTCATCGGTGCAGATTGTTTCGACGGAGCCATCGGAATATACGATGCGCAGCTCCGCAATCAGCGCCAGAGGGCGGTCATAATGCGTAGGTTCGCCCAACCCAAAATGGCCCCGATACCAGCCGTCCCCCAGCAGGACAGAGATTTCATTGCGCTCTTTCAGCAGATTCGTCACATCGTAGGTGCAATACTGATAGTGTTCCTCATAGTCGTTGATAAAGGGAGCAAGAAGGTCATTGCCTGCCTTCTGCCCGTTGATAGTTGCCTCAAAGATGCCAAGACCGCAGATATAAAGTCTTGCGGACTGCACATCTTTTCTCAGTGCAAACGCCTTGAAAAATTCGGGATGGGTGTCATCCCCCTGAACGCCGATCCACTTCGCCTGCCACGGCTCACTCAGCTTGGCAGTTTCAAAAAAGTGGATATCGCTTTTTGCTTGCTCTCCCACATCGCTGCGGACGGTGATCTGATAGTAGTACCGGGTATACGGCTGCAAGGGCAGATCCAGCACCTCGCCCAGGCTGTTCAGACCGCCCTCTTTTTCCCAGAGGATGCAGGAAAGGGCTTTGTCGGATGCGATCTGTATTTTGCTCCCTTGCTGCTTTTTCCCGGTATTTCCGCGCACCTTCCAGGAACACAGCAGCGGCGCAAAGTCAAAGCCAACGGGGTCATTCAAGCCATTGATTCTAATTGCGTAGATTTCCATTTTCTCATCCTTCCATGCCGGGCTGACACTTTACCAACAGTTTTACGATACGAACTGCGCAGTTCTGCAAATTGGGAATGGGCAAGCTGCCGTCCTGAGCCGCCGCAAAAAGCGTATCCTCATCAAACTTGGTTCCGGGCATAATCAGATCATTTCCCGCCAAGATACAGTCCACAGATGTTGCCGGACCATACTTTCGTTCTTCCCCGATATGGACAAAACTGCCGGTGACACCCCAATCCGTCATTGCGATTCCCGCAAAGCCCCATTCGTCACGGAGTGCATGGGTAAGCAGATCCGGATCATTGGCTGTGTGTATGCCGTTCAATAGGTTCATCGATGTCATTGCAGAAAGCGGCTGTGCCTCCTTTACGCAGATTTCAAAGCCTTTCAGGTATATTTCCCGAAGCGCCCGTTCCGAAACATGAGAATTTGATGTGGAACGGTTTGTTTCCTGATTGTTGACGGCCAGATGCTTGATGCAGGTGCCTTTTCCGGGATGCTTCTGGACACCGCGGGTGACAGCGGCGGCAAACATGCCGGACAGATACGGATCTTCCGAGTAATACTCAAAGTTCCGTCCGCACAGCGGATTCCGATGTATGTTCATGCCCGGCGCAAGCCAGAGATCAATGCCCAGTTCGTCCATCTCGGAACCTGCCACATCACCGGCCAGCTCCGCCAGCTTCGGATTCCACGTCTGGGCAATTTGCACAGCCACGGGCAGCGCCGTACAGTATTGATATTTGACCTCTGTACCGCTTAAATCCACCTTGCGCAATTCCGGCGGCAGCACCTTGCCCAGAATGGGGTCCTCCTCCACATTGTTGATGTAGGCATCTCCCCGCTGATAAACCTTAGGGTTGACACGAATCCCGGCAGGACCGTCCGCCATGGCACATTGCGGCAGACCATACCGGGAAAGGCGGTCGGTTGTGTCACCCGCCGCCCCCGGAATGGAGTGGGAGGCATTGCCAATCACGGAAAAATCGGTAAAACTGACCCGGGCTGCACCAATGCAGAGCAGTGCCAGTTCATTGGCTGTCATCTGCCCGACCAGTTCCTCGGCTGTTGCCGCGCCTGATGCCACATCCCGGAATGTGACCGGTTTTGCCGGTAACGGGAGCCGACGGTAGCGTTCGGTATAGGTATGTTCCACCGTTTCCAACGCATGGACATCCACCGGAACCTTCGGACATTCATACGCCGCCGGGGCGTTTTCCGACACGATCTCGTCCACCTGCTCCTGTCGGAACAGAGGTCTGCACTGCTCTGTTACAACGGCTTTGTCCAGCGTAAGGGCGGTCACCAATTCCGTATGACCGCTGTGTCTGCCGACATAGATCCCGTATTCTCCCTGTTCCAACACCCATGCGCTCTTACTCGCATCATAAGAAGCAAGCTGCTGTATCGGGAACGATACCTTGACCGTTTCTGTTGCGCCGGGAAGAATCAGGTCTGTCTTGCGGAAACCGACCAATACTTTGGGTGCCTTGGGCAGCTCCGTTTGGGGCTGAGAAGCATAAACCTGCACCACCTCTTTGCCGGGGACCCTGCCTGTGTTGGTGACGGAAACCGTCACAGTTACCCGGTCACCCTGCACAGTAACAGGTTGCGTGTTCCACGCAAACTCCGTATAGGACAGACCATAGCCAAAGGGATAGCGGGGCTGTATATCAAAGCTGTCAAACCAGCGATAGCCGACGAAAATACCTTCCTTATATACCGCATCATCCGGCTCCGCACAGTAATCGGCGGCAAAGGGATAATCGGCATACTGCTTTGCCCAGGTCGCGGTCAGCCTGCCGCTGGGGTTCACTGCACCGGTCAGCACTTTCGCGGCAGCATCTCCGCAGCCACTGCCGCCTTGGCTCATCAGCACTACCGCGCCGGGCAGTTCCCGGACACACTCAATGTCCACCACGCCGCCCACATTCAGCAGCAGCACAAAGCGGTCATACGTTTTTGCCAGCAGTTCCATATCCCGGCGTTCCGTATCCGTCAACAGGTAATCACCGGGGACGACCTTCCTGTCCGCTCCCTCACCAGAGTTGCGGGCAAGGACATAGATCGCTGCATCCGCCGGGGCAAGCTCCTCCTGCTGAATCGCTCTGAATTCCGGTTCCTTGAAAGGGTTTCCCATCATGGTCAGAAGTGCGGCGCTGATTCCCCGAGGGGAAAGCTCCTGAATATGATCGTCATATTCCTTCTTCGCACGGAGCATGGTAGTTTCCTGCCCGGAAAGCCACGCATCTGTTACGATCTGAAAGCCGGCATTTTTGAGACCCTGCTCCACAGTCACATAGCCTCTTGTGTTCACATCACCGGAGCCGGTGCCGCCCTTCACGGTGCGTCTGGCTCCGCTGCCGAACAGCGCGATGGTTTTTACATCTTTGTGCAGCGGCAATACGCCCTTGTTTTCCAGAAGAACGATTCCTTCCTGTGCGATCCTTGTTGAGATAGCAATGTTTTTTCTTTCCCGTTCCGTGACGGAACGATCCGATGCAGCCATTCGGTTTCTCATAGCCTGTCCTCCATAAAACTGACAGCCCGCTCTACCCAACCATCTGCCGGGGTAGCACTTCCCAGTCCAAAGCCATGTCCGCCGGATGCCCCACGTTCCATTTGATGCCGAATATTCGCAGCCACAAGGGCAGCTTGCAAATCTTTGGCATCCTGTTTTGGAACTGTGTCATCGTCCAATGCCTGAACCAGATAGACCGCAGGGTATTCACCGTCCACATGATGACTTGCGGAATATTCCAAAACCATCTCCTGCGTATACCCGATACCAAGCATTCCTGTACGGATGAGTTCTGCCGCCGGCTCTTGCAGATGTTCCAGACCCACCAGCGGATAGGCGAGCAGCAGGGCTTTGGGGTTCGGAATGCCGTAGCTTCTTGCACCACGGTGGGGCGTACCCCACATAGCGCTCAGGTGACCACCTGCCGAAAACCCGCCAACGATATAGTTCTCTGCGCAAACACCGAATTGTCTTTCCCGTTCCCTAATATAGTTCCATGCCGCTGCGAGGTCGTCCAGCGGTTTCGGCATCAGTCCTTTCAGAAAGCTGACCTTGTTGGCAGTTCTGTAATTCAGGCAAAAACAATCCATTCCCAACTCGTTAAGCTTGGCCGCAACCGGCAATGATTCCACCATGGTGCATACCGCACCATACGCGCCTCCGGCATTCAGGATTGCGTAGGTTTCATACCTTTTTTTCTTGGCAGGCAGATACATCAAATGCGCGCCGTCCCCGACCGGATAGACATACTGATTTCCACCCGTTGCGACCTCCTGCAAGCGGTTAAGACCATAGAGGATATCCTTGCAGTTCCAGGTGGGATTCTGCTCTTGGAGCTGTTCCAGTGTGAGTTGGCGTTTCTCCCGGAACCAATCTCCCGCGGCACAGGATATGAATTGACCCTCCATCTGCGCAAAACAGGGCTGATCCAGAATCTCAGCAAGTGTCATTTCTTTTCTGAATTCCATATCTGCCTCCTAAATCATAAAATATTGTTATAGTTGCAATTGAAAACCCATCATAATACGGGTATAATGAATTTCACAGATAATTTCCAAAGGCGGTGATTTTACTTGTTTGAAGGCATATCCTTTCTCCATTCAGAAACAAATCAACCTGTGACATCCCGACAGGTATCTGATGCGACATTAAAAAGCGGGAAATATGATCCTGAAAACTTGGCAAACTCCGAGTTTTACATTGTCGGCAGTACAGACGCTTTCCGCCCGGTTCCCATCACAGATTTTGCAAAAGAGAACCTGTTCTATATGCAGGCATTTACCATCTTCCACTACCGCAAAGGTTCCTATACCCGGCGGCAGAATTTCCACTCGTTTCTGGTTCTCTACACCCTCGAAGGCACCGGAGCAGTAGAATACTGCGGGAAAAAGCTAACCCTGAAAACCGGTGACGGAATCCTGATTAACTGCTGCAAGCCGCATTACTATGAAGCGGCGGAGGATTGGAAGGTCGCGGTTCTTCATGTACAGGGTCCCCTTGCCGCACATTATTCGGAAGAATATGAAAAAATGGGGCAGTTTGTGTTTCACGAAGAAACAACCGGTCGGTTTGCGCGCTATCTGGAACAGATTCTGGAAAGCTATGATTCCCCAAGCCTTCACCGAGATTTGCGGGCCTCCCATGCCATTGACGGATTGCTTCTCTATCTTGTGGTTCTCGCGTCCAAACTCGCCATCCAAAAGCAGGATGTACCGCGCTCTGTTCAGCAGGCAATGAAATATCTGGAAGAGCATTACCCCGAGGCAATTTCCTTAGATGATCTGGCGAAATTAACGCGAATCAACAAGTATCATCTCTCCAAAGAATTCAAGCGGTATACCGGCTTTTCACCCAACGACTATCTGATCTGGATTCGCATCAATCAGGCCAAAATCATGCTGAAAACCACAACGCTGCCCGCAAATAAAATTTCCCACGCCGTGGGAATCCACGACATCAACAACTTCATTTATCTGTTCAAAAATCGCGTGGGCATGACACCGATTCAATACCGCAACAGTGCGGATTATATCCTGTAAAAACAGGCGCAGGCAGAACTTGCCTGCGCCTGTTGCTTACTTTTTGCTGCCCCAGATACCAAAGACAAGTTCCTCCACCTTGCGGCTGATATATGAGCCGGAACCGCCAAGATCGGCGCGGTGGGTGGCAAAAACAGCCTCCAAGGAATCCTCCGGGGAGACAAAGAAATGGGTTCCCAAAGCGCCGCTCCAGCCGTAGGTGCCCGGGGTGCAGAAGGCGTCCTGCTGCCGGATACGAACACCCAACCCCCACACCTGACCCGGTTCCGGTTCCAGATGCTTCTCTTGTGCCTCGGCGTGCATCAGGCGGACGGTTTCCGGTTTCAGATACCCATCGCCCTCCCGGCACAGCATCCGCGCCAGTTTTTCATAGTCACGAACCGTACAGTAAAGACCTCCGCAGCCCGCAACATAGTCAGAATCCTGCGCAGTCCGCACAATTCCGTTCAGATCCTTATTTGTTCCGGTGATGTCCACCAGCTTGTCTTTTTTGCGGGTATAGGTACGCGCCAGATTTTTCTTCTGCTCTGTTGTCAGATGAAACGCCGCGCTCTCCATGCCGAGGGGGTCAAAAACCAGCTCCCGATAGGCTTCTGAAACAGGCTTTCCGGTTAGAACGCCCAGCAGATACCCCAAAATATCAAAAGCCGCGCAGGGGGAATAGCCGGTGGCACTTCCGGGCTGAAAGTCCAGCGCATATTGACTGTACGCCTGTATGCGCTGCTCCAACGTATCTTTTTTGTTGTGCTTCATCATGGCCATCATGCCGGCAACGCCTTGCTGTAATCCGGAGGCATGGCTGAGCAGATCCCGAATGGTCACCTCCCGCTCCGCAGGAACCGTTTTTACCCGATCCATACGGAAAAACAGCAGCTTGGGAAGAAGGGACGCCATGCTCATCCCGGGCTTGAATTCATACCGTTTGTCCGCGCAGACCCGCATGTCCGAAAACGCGGGCAGATACTTAGCAATGGGGTCATCCAGCCGCAGCTTGCCCGCCTCCATCAGTTTCAGAACAGCGACTGCGGTTACCACCTTGGTCATGGATGCCACGCGGAAAATCGTATCCTTGGTGACAGGTATTTTCTTATCCCGATCCGCATAGCCCCACTTGCCGTCGAACACCACCTTGTCGTTCTTTCGGACGATCAGTGCGCCGCCTGCCATTTCCTGATTGGCTATGTACTTGTCCATTACATGATGGATTGTTTCGGCTCCCACAGGATCACTTCCTTAATATTTTCTGCTGAGTTGCGCCTCGCATTCCTCGCGGGTGATCTCTCCGCCATTGCAACGAGCCATGAGTGCCACATCCTGATCTTTCAGTTTGTAGAAAACCATAACCAGAACGCCCAGCAGCGTGCCGATGAGGGGAATCAGAGCGTAAATGATCCACATCACATTCAAAGCTTCAGACGGCTGGGTCACACCGGCTCTCTCCAGGTCCTCAAAACTCTCCGCCGCCACCGGAATGTAGTTGGACAGACCGAGAATAAACAGTCCCAGGGAAGCGGATACACTGGAGGTCAGCTTGGTGACGAAGGAGGACAGGGCATTGCAGATACCGGAGCAGTCTTTACCGGTCTTATAACGGGTGTACTCAATGGTATCCGGCAGGAAGAAGTTCTTCGCCACAGTGCTGATATTGCTGAAGGGTGACTGAATGACCAGCAGCGCACAGCAGATTGCGAAGATCGGACCAACAAAATAAATGCTTAGCTGAATCAGGGCGCCAATCACACCGCAAACGATGAATACTTTCAGTTTGCCAAACTTGTTGACCAGCTTTCTGGTCTGCATCTGGGCAATAATTACCGGAATCAGAGAAATGAGAATGGGAATTGCCATAACAAGGCTGCTGCCGAAGTGATAATAGGAAACCAGCAATCCCACGGCACCGCCGGTATTCAGGCAGGAGGTAATGACCGTGCTGAGCAGAAGAAGCATCAGGTACTTATTCGTCCGAATGCAGTTCCACATATCCTTCAGTGTGTATTTCTCGTTTTCCTCCGGATCAACATTGGCAAGGGTCGTGTTATGCTCCTTGACGCCCTTGCACATGGGGAGCATCATAAAGAAGAAAACCACGGAGGAAACCAGTGCAATATCCCGGATGCCAATGCCAACATATTCACTGATAGCGATCGTCCACAGCATTCCGGCGCCAATGGTCGCCAAAGAATTGATAATCGTCTTGGTTTGTAGGATCGAGTTCCGCTCGTCCGTATTGTCGGTGAGCGTCACAATCATGGATTGCATGGGGACTTCTACCAGCGTATAGGTCAGGTCATACAGCAGATAGAACACAAAGAACCATACAATCTTGGCTCCGGCAGACCAGCCTTTGGGCATACAGAAGAACAAGGCCGTAAAAATGGGAAACAGGAAATAGGTCAGACGATACCAGGGAAGATATTTCCCTTCTCCGGTGATCTTCTTGAGGGCTTTCCATTCCGTGATGTGAATGCGGTCAACAAAGTAGCCGAAGATCACATCATCAAAGGCATCAATCATCTTGACCACCAGCATCGCGCCCGCAACAGCCGTCATATCAATGCCCTGAAAGATCATGAAGGTACTCATCATTGCGGTTACAATGTACCCTTCCAAGGTGCGTCCCAGATCACCAATAATGTAATTGCGACGTTCTTTTTTTGTTGTCCTCCAGCCCTCCTGGCTTGTTTTTGTTTTCGCCATGACATTTCCTCCTTTTTGGCATTTTGCCAAATTATTTACGAATATTATAGCAAGTTTTGTAAAACATTACATCGGAGGATGTTGGGGAAACATCATAAAATCTTGGCGTATTGCATTGCTATTAAGCCTTCTGGCACTCATCTTCAATAAAGTTAGTAAGCTGCCACGGGGATACACAGAGATATCTTTTCGCTCCTTGTTGATCAGGCAGTCCGTCAGCAGAAATACCTGCATACCGGTTTCACTGGCGACCATGTCCTCTGTCACATCATTTCCGACCATCAGGCATCCCTCCGGGCTGACGCCCAGTCGCTTTGCGATCTCCCGGTAATAGTCGGGGTTGGGCTTACAGTATCCGATATTCTCATAAGTTGTGTAAAGCTCAAAATCCTCCGACTCCAGGCCAGCCCAACGAATCCGGCTCTGAGTGGCAACTGCCGGGAAAATGGGATTGGTCGCCAGTGCTACCCGAAGTCCCATTTCCTTTACGGTATGAACGGAGATCGCCGCGCTGGGATTTACCCCACAAAGCCCTTTTGCTGCCTGAAATTCCTTCCCATAGAATTCATCAAAACAGCGGCTTGTCCGCAAGCACCTTTTCTCCGATAATCCCGGCGGATTTTTTCCAGAAGGCAGCCTCATTGCTTTGACTTCCGTCATTTTTTACCATGGAAGCAGTTCCAGCCCAAATTGCGTCCACAAGCTTCCGCGGGTCATATCCGTGGGAAGCCAGCATAGCCGCCAGTAATTTGAAATAGCCTTTTGTAAAGGCATCGTTAATATAATGATAAAAATCACTTTTAGAATTTTGAGTAATGTTTTCATTGTCTACCTTCTTTATGAGTTTGTCAGTATTGTTTATTCACCAAATCGAGACCGTAGTCCACCAGTTTGCCGTTTATTGCGTCGGTAAGCCATCCGGCGACAGACTGCTTTTGTTCCTCAAACGGCATCCATACGGCGGGAGTTGCGATGATTGTATGTGCTGTCATATTTCTCGGATCGTCATACCATGCCACGCCATCCCAAATGAACATGCTTACACCGATTTCCTTAAATTGTGGGATGGTGTCTTTTAGTATCTGCTGATAAATGTCTGCTTCTTTTTCCGACACATCCATTACACCCGTGTCGAGATAATTTTGCACCTTTGCCAAATCACCATCTCTGGTGGAGCTATCGAACAGAATATGAATACCATCACCGTATTTTTCATGCAGGGCAGTAAGACAGTCCAGCGTGAGATTATTGCCTGTCAGCTTATCCGAGATTTCTTTCGGAGTTTTCCAAACATCGGTTGCGACAGTGTGCCAATCGTCATATAGCAAGAGGGATGCATCTACTAAAACATTTTTGCTTACCGCATTTGGAAAGTAGTTTGTAAAAATATCGTCAGAAAGAAGCGCCGCTCCAAATCCTCCGGCGCTATATCCCGTAACAACGACTGTATCGGGATTATCAATACCGGCAAGCTCCGTTATTTTCTTCATTGCTTCTGTGTAATTTACATAACCGTTGTGGTAAAGAATCTTCTCTTTGCCGTCTTTATCGGTATAATGAAATTCGCCTGTTCCGGCATGGAAATCCCCCGTTGCATAGGGAAATAGGATAATGCTCCAGTTTTCAAACGGACTGTCCTCCGCATCAGAAGCAAGACCGCCCATGTTCATTGTGACATTTGCCAGCATATCCGGCCATACCATTTTTGTGTTGTAATTGTCATTTTTAGCTGTTTCCTTGTTAATGCTGACACCGCCTCCGGCAAAATAGATCAGCACTTTATGCTCGCTGCCTTTTTTGAAAAGGGCGTGATAGCCGTTTCCTTCGGAATCCTTCATCTCAGTGGTTTCAACACGATACCATTTTCCCTCGGCAGGGTTTTTCTTCAAATTCGGGTATCGCAGTACGAGGAAATACACGAGCAATGCAATGACAATAAGAACCAATAAAATGATTCCAATAATTTTTAATGCTTTTTCACCATTTTACCTCACTATTTTATAGGCATATACTTGTCAAGATATTCAACGATTGCAGCCATCCACTGATTTGAAATCTTACTGTCATTCTGAAGACCATGTCCCGAGTGGGGCAGTTCGAAATATCGGAAATCCACGCCGTTTTCCTCCAGCGCCGTTTTCAATCGCAGGGAGGCCAGATAGGGCTGCACCTTGTCATGTGTACCGTAGGCTACGACTGAGGGGGCGGAGCTTTCGCCTACCCACATGGAAGCTGAGATGGGCTTGACCTTTTCCAGATAGGAGCCATCCCGGATTTCCTCCGGGGTGATTTCCACTCCGGCCATCACGCTGAACATTCCGGCACAGGCTTCATCGTTTTGGTCAAGGCCATAGACGCCCCAATCCTCCTGATAGAAACTTGCAGGACCAACCGCGCCGAAAGTGAGCGCCACAGGAACCGGCGCTTCGGCAGCGTCACGGTATGCGTAAATCATGGCCAGGGCATGACCGGCAGAGCCGCCGACCACCGCCATTTTGTTGATGGGATATCCCAGCTTTTGTGCTTCCTCTATAACCTTGGGAATGGCTGACTTGATTTCGTTAGATTGCGTTAAAACGCTGGCGTTATTGGTATCGGTTCGGAGGGTGTAATTGATTCCCGCAGTCACATTGCCCTTGGAGCAAAGCCATTTCAGCATCTCGGCGTCACCGCTCTTATCGCCGCTGGTGAAGCCGCCCGCATGGAGATATACCACCAGACCATAGCTTGCCTTCGTGTTATCTGCCGGAACATAGAGATCGAATTTGTTGGCTTCGCCCTCTCCATAAGCAAAGTCTGTATGGACGGTTCACACCGAATCGTTCCATTCTGCCTTAAAAGCACCGCCCATAGGATCAACCGTCATTTTGATAAGAGCCGATGCGGCGAATACAACGATAAAACTCACAACATAAATAAAGCTCCAAAGCACGCTTTTCTTCCTCCCGGTTTGTGTCTTGCTCATAGGAAATTCCCTCCAAACAGCGTCCCGCCCAGCAGGAGGTTCAAAAACGCCCGGACTGCCAGTCGTCCCAGCACGGCAGCAACGATAACGATTGCCGCAAAAATGATGACCCTTTTCCACACAATAGATATCTTCATGCTTTCCTTTCATCTTGACATCTGAATCAAGTCGAACTATAATAGTTCCAGTCGATAATACATTTGTATCATCGGGGCTATTATATTCGCAAAGCAAGGCTATGTCAATGGGAGACGGCAAAATGAGACAAACCGGAAAAACTGTATCACCGATGAGCAATGAGGGGCGCAATCAGTATGTGGTGGAACACATTACGGACGCCCTACTGAAACTGATGCAAAGCAATGATTTTAACGAAATATCCATCAGCCAAATCTGCGAGGAGGCCTCTGTCGGCAGGGCATCCTTCTACCGCAACTTCGAAAGCAAGGAAGGTGTAATCAGCAGATACCTGAAAACATTGTTGGATACCTGGTGGATTGAGGCAATTCAAAAGCCTGATTTCAATTTGGTAGAGGCGATTTTCTCGCATTATTGGGAACACCGCGAGCTTTGTATGATGCTATACAAACAAGGTCTTGCCCATCTCAATCTGCAAAGTATCAGAGAAGCCTGCGGCCCCAAACCGGATCAGTCGAATGTTGTTGCCTACACAACAGCATACTTTTCCTATGGATTGTATGGCTGGATCGAAGAATGGTTTGACAGGGGGATGCAGGAAACACCGAAAGAAATGGCTGAGCTGTTGGAAAAAGCCCAGCATCGCTGACGCCGATTCCATACAGCACCGCCGCCCACAGGGAATTGTTTTCATCTGCCAACAGCTTTGCAAACTGCGCACGCTGGTCCGCATTGAAATGAAAATGGTCAGCCATTTCCCCGGCGGTTTTGTGGCTGAACGTGATATACAGCGTGGTTCGGGTAACGGTGGTTGTGGTTTCCACAATGTTGCCGTTGCCATCGTCCGTTTCTTCAACCACCGTTTCGGTGCTGGTTTCCGTCCGGGAGGTGATTTCATTCATCTGCCAGAAGATGTCTTTCAGTATGGCTTTCCTGACATCGTCCACTGTGGCCACATCCATAGCATTGTCCGGGTCGGTGGTGGTCTTTACCACATAGACGGACAGAACCTCCGGGCAGACGGCACGGGAGCCGGACGTTTCCAGCGCATCATAGAAGATATTGGCCTTGATAGTGTCAAGTATAGCGGTTGGATATCCACAAACGCATTTTTGGGGTGAACCCCAACCCCCCCGAGGCTACGCAAATGTTACAATTTTCTCAAATCTGTGCACCTTCCATTGACAGGCTGGTGAACTCTGTGTTATCCTGAACTTGCAGAGATTTTCTGCACAGCACCTTTACAACTGAATACACAGCATAACAGGTACTTTACTCTCTCGGTGGGGCGCACAGCAAGGTCAAGGCAGACCCTAACTCACGGCAGGGAGAGGACATAATGATACTCCAGATGCCCTACAGCTTCAGATAGGGTGACCGCGCTTGGGTTGTAAGAAGTAAGACCCTTGCAGAGTCAGTGTACGGTCGTTGCCAGCGGCTTGCCTGTTATGTTCCCAAGTCTGGGGGCGAGCGGCAAATTAGACATTTTTCTTCAGCATTTATTTTGATGTACACGGTTTCTTTTATTATCTATATAACTGTGCAATTGACGCTACTATGCGTATTATTTGATTTTTATTGAATTCACATCAAGATTTGCGGAGAAAGTGTACCCTTACGCCCGGATAGAACAGAGAAAATATTGAAAGAGCCCGGAGGGCCTTACCAAATCGGTAAGGTTCTCCGGGCTCTTTTTTCTCCCCCGGAAAGTGTATTCAAGAGGGTTATACGGAATAACGATGTAGCACGGAAGGGAAGTGTACTTATGATTAGACCAATTCTGAGAGATTGTGCAAAATACGCACGAGGACCGCCAAAGTGAATCAGAACTGATTCACTCTGGGGTGGTAAAACCGAAAAAGTGAATCAAATTTGATTCACTCAGTTTGTCAAAAAACTCTTGTAGGGGCGAGCATTGCTCGCCCGTGCCCGTTTGTCTGTGAAAAATCTTTCCGGGAAAACGCGTTGCTGCGCCAAGTCGGCGGGCGACCAATGGTCGCCCCTACACATTCAATAGGCCAAGAATGTGATTTTTTGACACGCTGAGTGAATCAAATTTGATTCACTCTCACATCTCGCCCAAACGCGCCCTGTGTGGGGCGGATGCTCTGCATCGCACACGGACGCGACATCACCCGCAAAACCGCCGCTTGGCGCGTTTGTGGGGCTGTGGGGCGGCGTGAGCCGTACAACTTACTACTGGAGAGTAAAACTTACTACACACAAAATTACGATAATATGAGATAATAGATGTACACCAAAACGGAAAGGATGATGTGAATGACTACCACAAGATTACCGAAAACCATTACTGCCGGTGCGCTGCTTGCAACGCCTATACCTCCTGTAAAATGGATTATTCCTGGTCTGCTCCCGGCAGGGCTGGCAATCTTCGCAGGCCCCAGCAAAGCAGGCAAAAGTTGGCTGACGCTGTGGCTCTGCTTGCAGATTTCGCAGGGGAAATCTGTGTGGGGACGTGAAATAGAACCGAGAACTGTGCTTTATTTCTCGCTGGAAGATACACTGGGTCGTCTGCAAGAGCGTCTTTACCAGCTTGTCGATGCAGAAGAAGACCCGGAACGGCTCATTTTGCAGACGGAAAGCCACGGAATTGGGCAGGGATTGGAAGAACAAATCGTCAGTTTCATCCATACTTACCCTGATATTAGCCTCATCGTCATCGACACCTTGCAAAAGGTGCGAAAAGGCGACCAGAATGGTAGTATGTATGCCAATGATTACAGGGATATTGGTGCGTTAAAGGAGCTTGCCGATAAGTACGGCATCTGCATTCTTTTGGTGCATCATCTGCGCAAACAATCATCGTCAGACCCCTACGACCAAATTTCCGGTTCAACGGGCATTATGGGCGTGGCGGATACGACATGGCTTATGCATCGTCAGCGCATGAGTAAAACTGCGACAATTCGTGTAATTGGACGCGATATGGACGAGAAAATGCTGCATATCCGCGAAGAAAACTGCGTCTGGACGTTGGATGAGGAAGAAACCGCAGAACAGCAGGCGTTGAAAGCTATTCCTGACTACCTTTGGAAAGTTGCAGACTACATTGACTCGGTTGGAAAATGGCAGGGCACAGCTACGGAATTGCTTGTTGCAGCGAATATTTTTGATGTAAAGCCTAACCAGTTCACCCGGAAGATGGCGCATTATGCCCGCGATGTGTTCAGCCCTCGTGGTATCGAATACAAGTACACCCGCACTGAACAAAAACGTTTGTTTGAGTTTTTCCATGACGATGATGACGGTGATGACGATGATATTGATATATCGGAGTTGTTCCACTGGGGTATCCCACAAACATCGTCATCATCGTCATCATCGTCATTAAGGTCGCTTGAGGGGAGCAAGCATGGGCGAAGTGTTGCCACAGGGCAACCCGCCGAAAAGCCTACGGGG
>ERZ812616.1697-NODE-1697-length-22213-cov-7.902067_pt1 | contig 22213 bp, 18 predicted proteins | sample MGYA00376249_ERZ812616 | MGnify/ENA primary metagenome ERZ812616 (study PRJEB26924, sample SAMEA4378265) | human gut metagenome | biome: human gut; feature: human-associated habitat; material: faeces | place: China | collected 2013 ...
CAAAAATATAAGAATGAAAAAAGGGCGACAAGATAGAATCGCGGAGACGCTTACACGGTGAAGATTGAAAACAATGTCCGTTCATTCACAGTTACTTCCTGTGAATGAACGGATAAGCTTTAGGTGGAGAGAGTGGAGAACGGTTTATAAAAATAAAGTACATTAATCAAGAACAAAAAAGTTTTAGGATCACCTCCGAGTATTTGGATATTATTCGTTATCTTTGGAAACTTTATTTCATTAATTAATATCATTTGAGATGATGAGAGAAGCCCAAATAGAAGAACTATTTATAAAAAAGTTAGAAGAACTCAAATACTCCTATCGCAGAGATATTCGCGACAGAAACTCTCTTGAACAAAACTTCCGAGAAAAGTTTGAGTCTCTTAATCGAGTAAGGCTGACTGAAAATGAATTTGAACGGCTGAAAGCCGAAATAATAACACCTGATGTATTTGCTGCCTCGAAGTTGCTGCGTGAAAGGAATTATTTCCAACGTGAAGATGGCACTCCTCTGCATTATACATTGGTGAACATAAAAGATTGGTGTAAGAATGAATATGAGGTTATCAACCAATTGAGAATAAATACAGGAAATAGTAACCATCGATATGATGTCATTATTCTTATTAATGGTATTCCGGTAGTTCAAGTTGAATTAAAAACATTAGACGTCTCACCTAGGAAAGCAATACAACAAATTGTTGATTACAAAAACGATATTGGTAACGGTTATACCAACTCATTACTCTGTTTTATGCAATTATTCATTGTTAGCAACAGGAGTGATACCCGTTACTTTGCCAACAACCAAAATCAGCATTTTAGTTTCGATGCCAACGAACAATTTCTACCTGTGTATCAACTTGCAAATGAGCGGAATAGAAAAATCAGACATTTAGACTCTTTTGCAGAACTATTCTTGCCTAAATGTACATTAGGAGAAATGATTAGCAAATATATGGTTTTGGTTGAAAGCGAGCAAAAACTATTGATTATGCGTCCCTACCAAATCTATGCAGTGAAAGCAATTGTAAACTGCATTCATCAGAATCGGGGTAACGGCTATGTATGGCATACGACAGGTAGTGGAAAGACGCTTACTTCATTCAAAGCCTCCACGTTATTGAAAGATAATCCGGACATAGAAAAATGCCTTTTTGTTGTTGACCGCAAAGATTTGGACAGGCAAACCCGTGAAGAGTTTAATAAGTTTCAAGAAGGAAGCGTGGAAGAAAACACCAATACCGAAACGCTTGTAAGGCGACTACTTTCTGCAGATTATGCGGATAAAGTCATTGTAACAACCATCCAAAAGTTGGGTTTGGCATTGGATGGAAACCATAAAAAGAACTATAAAGAACGTTTAAATCCATTGAGTAAAAAACGAATGGTTTTCATCTTTGACGAATGCCATCGCTCTCAATTTGGTGAGAACCATAAAGCCATCAAAGAATTTTTCCCTAATGCTCAACTGTTTGGCTTTACCGGAACACCTATTTTCGATGATAACGCAACACAAAAGACTAGGGAGGAAGACCACGCCTCCAACAAGAAAACTAAGGATATTTTCGAAAAGGAACTGCATGCATACACCATTACAAATGCAATTGATGACCAAAACGTATTACGTTTCCATGTAGAATATTTTAAAGGCAAAGGAAACATTAATCCTAAGCCAGGAGAAACGATTACTCAACAAGCAGTGATTGAAGCTATTATAGACAAACACAATACCGCAACCAATTCGAGGAAGTTCAATGCGATTCTGGCAACCGCTTCTATAAACGATGCAATAGGATATTATAATCTTTTCAAAGAAATCCAGAAACAAAAGCAAAAAACAAACAAAGACTATCTACCTCTAAATATAGCCTGCGTTTTTTCACCTCCGGCAGAGGGTAATAAAGATATTCAGCAAATTCAGGAAGACTTGGAGCAAGAAAAAGAAGACAACAAGCAAAATCCTGATGAGAAGAAAGCAGCATTAAAGAGTATTATCAGGGATTATAATAAACAATACGGAACAAATCACAACATTAATGAGTTTGATTTGTATTACCAAGATGTACAAAAGCGCATCAAAGACCAACAATACAGTAATGCGGATTATCCTCACAAAAATAAAATTGATATCGTCATTGTAGTAGATATGCTACTTACGGGTTTTGACTCTAAATATCTCAACACTTTGTATGTAGATAAAAATCTAAGATATCATGGACTGATACAGGCTTTTTCACGTACCAACCGTGTACTAAACGATACTAAGCCATACGGAAATATATTAGATTTCCGCCACCAGGAAAATGCCGTAAACGAAGCTATCGCTTTATTCTCAGGAGAAAAATCTGAAGAACAAGCGAAAAAAATCTGGTTAGTTGATCCGGCTCCTGTAGTAATTGAAAAATATAAAGAAGCCGTAGCAGCTTTAGGTGATTTCATGCGACAAAATAATTTAGCCTATGAACCGCAGGAAGTGTATAATTTGAAGGGAGATACTTCGCGAATCGCTTTTGTCAAAAATTTCAAGGAAGTACAGCGATTAAAAACCCAACTCGACCAATATACAGACTTAAATGAGGAACAACAAACTCAAATTGAAGAGATATTGCCTGAAAACACTTTCCGTTCATTTAAAAGTTCGTACATAGAAACGGCTAAACAATTTAGGGAAATACAACAAAAAGGCGGCGATAACATCCCCGTAGATATACAACAACTTGATTTTGAGTTTGTACTTTTTTCCTCAGCATTGATTGACTATGATTACATCATGGGACTAATTGCTGACAGCACTCAAAAGAAACCATCTAAACAGAAAATGACAAAAGCACAAATCATTAACCTGCTCTGTTCAAGTTCTAATTTGATGGATGAACAAGAAGATTTAACTGAATACATAAAAAGTCTGGATTGGAATAATGGTCAAGATATACAATCGCTACATGATGGTTACAATGCTTTTAAGATAGAGAAAAATGAAAAAGAGCTATCTGATATCGCAAACAAACACGGACTAACCGCGTCTGCCTTAAAAGATTTTACAGACAAAATTATACAACGTATGATTTTCGACGGTGAAAAACTAACGGATCTCCTTGAACCGTTAGAACTAAGCTGGAAAGAACGCCGTACGAAAGAACTAGCATTGATGGCAGACTTAGTCCCTCACTTAAAAAAACAAGCTCAAGGACGTGAGATTTCAGGATTAGCTGCTTATGAATAACATGAAGAGAAGAATATGAGTAACCAACCTAAAATATATAAATATAAAGATTTGTCGGGACTATCCGCAAGGTTACGTGGCGATCTGGTTGAACATGACTTTGTCTTACTTTACGCTCATAATGGAACAGGTAAAACCCGTTTATCTATAGAGTTTAAGAATAAAGGAAAAAAGAAAATAAACGGAGACACTCTCTATTTTAATGCTTTCACCGAAGATCTGTTTCATTGGGACAATGACTTGGAAAATGATATGGATCGTGTTCTTAAAATAAATGCTGATTCAAAATTCTTCAATGCATTTAAAGAATTAGCCCTAGAAGAGAAAATCTTCGCATATCTGGAACGCTATGCGGAATTTGACTTCAAATTTGATTATGAAAAATGGGAAATAAGCTTCAGCAAGCAGATTCCCAATCCCAAACATAGGTTTAACAACAAAGAACCTGAGTATATCATTCAGAACAATATTAAAATTTCTCGTGGCGAAGAGAATATTTTTATCTGGTGTATCTTTCTTGCCATCTGCGAACTGACAATAGATGGTGCAGAAGCTTACAATTGGGTTGAATACATATACATAGACGATCCAATCTCCTCGTTGGATGACAATAATGCTATTGCTGTAGCCAGTGATTTATCTCAGTTGTTGAAAAAAGGAAAAGATAAGGTCAAATCCGTTATTTCATCTCACCACAGTTTGTTTTTCAACGTCGTTTACAATGAATTAAAGCAAAAACAGTGCAAACGATATTTTCTACATAAGAATGGGACTGATGGGTATACTTTACAAGCAACTGACGAGACACCTTTTTTCCACCATATAGCCATATTGAGTGAACTCAAACAAGTGATGGATTCCGGTAAAATCAACACTTATCATTTCAATATGTTACGCAGTATTCTGGAAAAGACATCTACATTCTTCGGATATGATGACTTTTCAAAATGTATTCATGGAGTAGAGGATGAAGTACTTTACTCACGTGCCCTAAACCTGTTGAGCCATGGAAAATATTCTATTTATGAACCTGTAGAGATGGGAGATGATAACAAAGTTCTTTTTATAAAGATATTGCGAGCGTTTTTGGATAAATATAAATTTGACTTACCCACTCTTCTAATTGAAGAAAAAGAAGTAATTGATTCGATTGACAAAGAAAAAATGAGAAATTAAATATGACAGTACAAGATCAAAAACAATTAGGTAAAACCCTTTGGGAAATAGCAGACGGATTGCGTGGAGCAATGAATGCAGATGACTTTCGCGATTATATGCTATCATTTCTTTTTCTACGCTATTTGTCTGATAATTACGAAGAAGCTGTAAAGAAAGAACTAGGGAAAGATTACCCTCAGCTGGAAGAAGCCAACAAACATAAAGCTTTAGGAGTATGGTATCAAGCAAATGAAACGGATGTGCCGGAATTTGAAAAACAAATGCGCCGTAAAGTTCATTATGTTATAAAACCCCAATATTTATGGAGTAACATTTCAGAAATGGCTCGTACTCAAGATGGTGAGTTACTGCAAACACTTGAAGAGGGCTTTAGATACATTGAAAATGAATCATTTGAAAGTACTTTTCAGGGCTTATTTTCGGAAATAAACTTGAATTCGGAAAAGTTAGGCAGAACAGCCTCGGATAGGAATAAGAAACTTTGCACTATTATTCAAAAAATAGCAGAAGGAATTGCTAGATTCTCAACAGATACAGACATTTTAGGCGATGCTTATGAATATCTTATCGGTCAGTTTGCTGCAGGCTCGGGGAAGAAGGCCGGAGAGTTTTATACTCCGCAACAGCTATCAACTATTTTATCTAAAATTGTGATTTTAGATAGTCAAGACCCGGCATTAGGAGAAAAAAATAAATTAGACAGAGTATTGGATTTCGCATGTGGCTCCGGCTCCTTATTATTAAATGTTCGCAGGCAGTTAGTGGAAACCGAAGGAAGTATAGGGAAAATTTATGGGCAAGAAAAGAATATTACCACCTATAACCTTGCCCGTATGAATATGCTGTTACATGGACTCAAAGATACAGAATTCGAGATACACCATGGTGACACATTAATAAATGACTGGAATATTCTGAACGAAATGAATCCTGCAAAAAAAATGGAATTCGATGCTATCGTTGCAAATCCCCCTTTCAGCTTACGTTGGGAGCCTAATGACACGCTAACAGAAGATTTCCGTTTCAAGAACTATGGCATTGCCCCTAAATCGGCTGCTGACTTTGCATTCTTATTGCACGGCTTCCATTTCTTGTCCAATGGAGGGACAATGGCTATTATACTCCCGCATGGAGTATTGTTTCGTAGTGGAGCAGAGGAACGTATCCGCACCAAACTACTGAAAGATAATAATATAGATACAGTAATAGGTTTACCTTCTAATTTGTTCTTTTCTACAGGGATTCCGGTTTGTATTTTAGTATTAAAGAAATGCAAAAAATTTGATGATGTTCTTTTCATCAATGCCAGTGAGCATTTTGAAAAAGATAAGAGACAAAATCGTCTACGAGAAGGAGAAGACGGCAAGCCTAATGATATTCAGAAAATCATAGAAACATATCAATTCCGAAAAGAGGAAGAACGATACTCCCGGCGGGTGTCTATGGACGAGATTGAGCAAAACGGTTACAATCTTAATATTAGCAGATACGTAAGCACGTTTAAAGAAGAAGAGCCCATTGACATACATGCAGTAATGGCTGAAATCAAAGAACTTGAAGCTAAACGAGCTAATTTAGACAAAGAAATAAATGTTTATCTGAAAGAACTTGGATTGATAGAGTAATAACGATGCCGAAGAATTTTGAAATAAAAAATAGTACAGCCGAGTTCCTCATGTTCGTGATGGAAGGTAAAGAAGACGGTGTACAAGTGACGTATAAAGACGAAACAATTTGGTGTACGCAGAAGGCAATGGCTACACTGTTTGATGTAGGTGTTCCTGCCATTAGTAAGCACTTGAAGAATATCCTCGATACAGGTGAACTTTCAGAAAAATCAGTTATTTCCATTTTGGAAACAACTGCCGCAGATGGCAAATCCTATAAAACTTCTTTCTATTCGCTCGATGCTATTATTTCTGTTGGTTACCGTGTGAATTCCGTCCGCGCCACTCAATTTCGCCAATGGGCAACCTACATATTGCGACAATTTGCCATACGTGGTTATGTCATTGATAAAAAGCGAATGGAAAATGGTTCATTCATTGGTGAAGATTATTTCGAGCATTTGCTTGCCGAAATTAGGGAGATAAGATTAAGCGAACGTCGTTTCTATCAGAAGTTGACTGATATATATGCCACAGCCATCGACTACAATAAGGATGCACCAACTACTCGTCTATTTTTTAAGAAAGTGCAAAACAAAATGCACTTTGCCGTACATGGTCATACTGCTGCTGAACTGATAGTAGAGCGAGCCAATGCACAAAAAGAAAATATGGGATTGACAACCTGGGAAAATGCCCCTGACGGGAAAATCGTAAAACCGGATGTGAGCATAGCAAAAAATTATTTAAATGAATTAGAATTAGAGGATATGGGACGTTTGGTCAACGCTACTCTAGACATGGCTGAACGTATGGCAAAACGGCATATCCCTATGACTATGGAAGATTGGGCTAAACGAATAGATATTATTCTCGAAGCTGGAGATAATGCAGTGTTGATTGATGCAGGTAAAGTCACCGCAGAGTTTGCCCAATCTTTTGCAGAATCAGAGTTCGAAAAATATCGAATTGTACAGGACAGATTATTCAGTTCCGACTTTGACCGATTCAATGGCAACGATATCCTTCCATTCAATTTTTAACCTTAATGAAGAATAATAGTTATGGCAAATAATAACAATACAAAAAACCTCAATGTTCCAAATTTGAGATTCCCAGAGTTTAAGGGGGAATGGGAAGAAACAACATTAGGCAAATGCGTTATACAACCACTAGATTATGGTATGAATACTGCAGCTATTACTTATGATGGCGAAAACAAGTATATACGAATTACAGATATAGATGAACAAAGTTCTCAATATATTTCAGATAGTCCAGTTTCTCCAGCAGGTCAACTGTTAGATAAATATATAGTAGAAGAAAATGACATTTTATTTGCACGGACGGGGGCAAGCACAGGCAAAACCTATTTATATAAGAAAAAAGATGGCAAACTTTATTTTGCTGGATTTTTAATCAGAGCAAAGATTAAAACAGAATGTAACTCAACATTCATTTTTGCACAAACTAAAACTGTTCGATATTATAAGTGGGTAGGATTCATGTCTATTAGATCTGGGCAACCGGGAATCAATTCTCAGGAATATGCAAGTTATAGATTTCTTATTCCCCAAAAAGAGGAACAAGATAAAATAGCTAAATTTTTATCTCTTCTTGACTCTCGTATTGAAGCTCAAATCAAAATCATTGAGGACTTAAAGAAACTAAAGTCCGCCGTGATTACAGTTATATTTACAACTACAAATGGGGTTAATTACCAATTAAAAGATCTTGCTAAATTTATAGGAGGAGGAACACCGTCTTCTAATGATTCATCTTATTGGTCCGGAGATATTCCATGGATTTCTTCATCAGATGTAAGTGAAGATAATATTAACAAAATCACTATTACAAGGCATATTACGAATGAAGCTATTAAAAAGTCTGCAACTCAAATATGCGAATCACCTTGCATTTTGATTGTTTCTCGCGTAGGTGTTGGAAAAGTTGCTTTATCTAATATATCATTATGCACAAGCCAAGATTTCTGTAATCTGACAAAGATAAAATGTAATCCCAAATTCCTAGCCTATCAATTACAGTCTATTATGAAGCGTAAATCTTATGCGGTTCAAGGAACATCAATAAAAGGTATTACAACCGAAGAGATAAAGAAAACGGGAATTATGCTACCTTCAATTGAAAAACAATTATCTATAGCATCGACATTGTCAAGAATTGATACTTTTATTGATGTAGAGATTAGTATATTAGAAAATTATCAAAAACTGCGAAAATATCTGCTTCAGCAAATGTTTATATAAACATTTGCTGAAGCAGATAACTCTTCTGAATTTCATACTGTTTCAACAACATTTTGTTTGTAGAAAGTAACTCTTCATAGGCGTTGAGTAGATTTACAATGTTTTTCTGTTTGGCTAACTCAGGAATATAGACGAAACAAGACGAGAGGTTGTTTGCTGTTATAGAGAAAACTTTAGTACCTTGTGCTAATCGTCTAACTTGGTCATGGAAATAACGAGAGTTGAATACATAGCCCTTGAAACCAATGAGTGTCTTATTCTTTATATCACGCCCATGAATAGTATGCAGACCACATACAGTTTCAGAATCAATAGTACTAATAAATTCTATTGCTTTTCCAATCTCATTAGTATCCTCAGAGGCATCTGCAAAAGCTACATCACCAGCCTGACACAAAGTGTATTGTTTGGGAACAAAGCTTTGCAGTATCTTGGGTAAAAAAGCTGTATCAATTCCTCTTGTCTGAAAACCATGTATTAAACCATAATGAAGGTTTCTTATCTCACCTTCTGTATAGCTAAGCTGTTTCCATGAAAGTGAGTTAGTTGAAAAGAAATGCATGAATGAGGACAGATAAGCTTTTTCCCACGAAGGATTCTCTAATAAAGCATCTATAAGTTCTTTGATTAAGGATTGTAACTTATCAATGATTTTGTTTTGGGTAGTGATGCGTTCATCCAGTAAAGACAAAAGGTTAGATATTTTATCTTGCTCTTTTTTCGTTCCAATCTGTACTTTTATTTTCTTTAACATTCCTCCTGTAATCAAAGGTTGCCCAGACCCAAAGACTAATCTGTTAAGATTTAAATGCAGAAGAAAATAATATAAATACTTTGTAGGTACATCAGTAGGAACAACTATCAAAGTATTATCAGTTATTCCACATTGTTCATTTATCAATTGCAAATATCCAGCATTAGCGCCAACACGAGCGACTAGAAGCATTTCACCTTTATAATCGGGCTTTGGGGTTCTTCCGATAATCCCCGTCGAGCCATATAGGTTATATTCTCCTTCAGAAGGTTTAGTTTTTCCAGAAGAAATACTTTTAACTATATCACCCAAGATTGCAGTTTTCCATTCCCCCTTAAACTCTGGGAATCTCAAATTTGGAACATCTAAAAAATCAAAAACAAAAAAGGAAATATCCCTTCATAAAATCCTTAATCCTTATCTTACAAGAATATTAATCTATTTAAATTATGAAAGCATGACAGCAAAGAAAACAATTAAAGAAATTACCATTATGTGGAAAGAAGACAAACGTAAATATGTGAAAAGCTCAACATATTCAGCGTACGCCCTAATCTTAGAAAATCACATACTTCCTATGTTTGGAAATAAGTATGAGTTACTCGAAAACGAAGTACAAGAGTTTGTCTTACAGAAACTTCAGAAAGGACTAAGCACAAAAAGTGTAAAGGATATACTCATTGTACTAAAAATGGTAATGAAGTTTGGAGTAAAACTTGGTATATTGTCCCATCAGGATTGGTGCATCAAATTCCCGACACCACAGGAAAACAAACAACTAAATGTACTCAACATCGCTAATCACAAAGCAATATTGCAGTATATAAGTGAACACTTCACTTTCCGAAATTTAGGCATCTATATTTGTCTGACCACAGGGATGAGAATAGGTGAAATCTGCGCACTGACTTGGGATGATGTAGACATCGCCAATGGGGTAATATGTATTCGGAAAACCATTGAACGAATTTACATATTAGATGGCGAAAAAAAACATACGGAAATCATTATCGGTACACCTAAAACTCAGAACTCTATTCGTGATATTCCTATGAACAAGGAATTATTAAAGATGCTACGCCCATTGAAAAAAATCGTAAACGGCAAGTTCTATGTACTTACTAATGAAGAGAAACCAACCGAGCCACGTACCTATCGTAACTATTACAAACGAATGATGGAACAACTCAATATTCCTCCGCTAAAATTTCACGGACTGCGTCACAGTTTCGCCACACGTTGCATTGAAAGCAATTGCGACTACAAAACTGTAAGTGTAATACTTGGACATTCAGATATCACTACTACATTAAATCTCTATGTTCATCCAAACATGGAACAGAAGAAGCGATGCATTGATAAGGTTTTTAAATCTATCAAGTAATACGAAAATAGGATAAGTCTAGCGAAGTATAGCACTTATCCTATAATCTTATATTCTTTAAAAAGGACTCACTTCATAAACACGAAATACACCGCCGCAATCAAACAAACGAACGCCGCCAGATGATTCCAATGTAAAGCCTCACCTTTAAAGAAGATGGTAGTGAACACTGTAAAAATAACAAGTGTTATTACCTCTTGAATGACTTTTAGTTGCATCAATGAAAACGGGCCTCCATTGCCTATAAAGCCAATGCGATTGGCCGGTATCTGACAGGAATATTCAAAAAAGGCGATCGCCCAGCTGAACGCAATCACACCGATCAGCGGAAGAGCTGCGAACCAACTGTACTCCTGTTTCATCTTTAAATGTCCGTACCAAGCAAATGTCATAAAGACATTAGATACAATCAGTAACAAAATGGTATAGAATCCTTTCATAACAATCTATTCAAATTAATCTATTTTATCTGGTAATAATTCCTCCTGTACATTAGTCATACTGCCCCAAAGGCTATAACGAGCTTCCGGGTTCATCGCTTCCAACTGCCGTAAAATTCCTTTCATATCACTCCGGCTGGACTGCGATTCATAAGGACAATTCTTCACTTGCTTCTGATAATGATGCAAAGCTGCCAATTCTACCAAATCAGCTTCATGGACCAGACACATCGGACGAATAATTGTCATATCAAACTTCTTCATCATCAACCGGGGCGGCATTGTACTGAAAGCTCCCTGATAAGTGATATTCATCAATAAAGTTTCCAAAATATCATCCATATGGTGACCGAGAGCGATTTTATTGCATCCGTGTTCCTTGGCAACTGTGAACAGGGCTTTCCGACGGTTCCATGAACAGAGGAAGCAGGGAGATTTACGTGTGTCGGTAGCAAGATCAAAAGCTGTCTCATACTGCACAAAGGGAACTCCATACGTCTCACAGTGCGCTTTCAAATATTCCGTATCACTCTGATAAGGAATATTCTTCATCACTACATGGACGGCAACGACAGAAAAGCGAGGTTTATAGATACGTGCGCGTCTCCCCAACAGTTCCACAAGCGCCAACGAATCTTTTCCTCCCGATAGTCCGATAAGGATTTTGTCTCCTTCTTCTATCAATCCATATTGCACCACTCCTTTGCTAAACCGCCGTTCAATGCGGCGAATAGTTTTCTCTTCTTCCGTAAATTGTGTCATATCTTTAAAAATCGGCTGCAAAAGTAAGCGAAAAGAATGATTTAAAGAAGAATTAACATAATAGAATCACTGAAAAAGGGTTTATTTCTAATAAATTTGTACTTTTGAACAATTGATAAATGGACCGGTGCCCGAAAGCAGCAATGTTTTCAATCTACCCGTCACTCATAAACGCTCAAAACGATGAAAGGAAAATATATTCTATTTTTAATTTGCAGCCTCTTCCTTTGCGAAGTCTCTGCACAAACGTTGGAACAGGCACGCACCTTATTTACCAAAGGTGAGTACGAACAAGCCAAACCAGTTTTTAAGAAGTATACTAAATCACAACCGTCGAACGGGAATTATAATTATTGGTATGGCGTATGTTGCCTGAAAACCGGAGAGGTAGAAGAGGCGGTGAAACCTCTTGAAATAGCGGTAAAGAAACGTATCACCGGTGGACAACTCTATTTGGGACAAGCATATAATGAGACGTACCGCTTCGAAGATGCCGTGAACTGCTTTGAAGAATACATCGCAGACTTAAGTAAACGCAAGAAACCGACGGAAGAAGCGGAGAAACTTCTGGAGAAAAGCAAATCTGACCTTCGTATGTTGAAGGGGGTTGAGGAAGTATGTATCATCGACAGTTTCGTTGTGGACAAAGCAACTTTCCTGAACGCTTACAAGATCAGCGAAGAATCGGGCAAACTGTTTACTTTCAATGAATTCTTCAAGACAGAAGGAGATCATCCGGGAACTGTTTATGAAACAGAAATCGGAAATAAAATTTATTATAGCGAAAAGGGCGAGAAAGGTAATCTTGATATCTTTTCAAAGAACAAGTTGTTGAATGAATGGAGTGACGGACGTCCGTTACCGGGTAGTATCAATGCTTCCGGGAATGCGAATTATCCGTTTGTTCTATCGGATGGAGTCACCGTTTATTACGCCAGCGATGGCGAGGGATTGGGTGGCTATGATATTTTTGTCACTCGCTACAACACGAATACCGACACTTATCTTGTTCCGGAAAATGTGGGTATGCCGTTCAACTCGCCGTACAACGATTATATGTACGTCATCGATGAATACAACAACCTCGGATGGTTTGCTTCCGACCGTTTCCAACCGGAAGGAAAGGTATGTATTTATGTATTCATCCCTAACACTTCCAAACAGACTTATAATTATGAAGCAATGGAGCAGCAAGAGATCATTCGTCTGGCACAGATTCATTCGCTGAAAGAAACCTGGAAGGATAAACAAGCGGTTACCGAAGCACTGCAACGATTGAAAGCTGCTATCAGTCATAAGCCCAAAGAACGCCGTGCCATGGACTTTGAGTTTGTCATTGACGACCATACGACTTACTATCTGATGAGCGACTTTAAATCCGCAAAAGCCAAGACACTTTTCCAACGCTATCAGCAGATGGAAAAAGACTATTATCAACAAGAAGAAAAGCTGAACGGCCTTCGTCAACAATATGCCGGTGCCAACCAACAGGGAAAAGCCAAAATGGCTCCTGCCATTCTCGACCTCGAAAAGCGGATACTGCAAATGTCCGAAGAACTCGATGCTCTCGAAGTGAATGTACGTAATGCAGAAAAAACAAAATAAATAATAACTCTGAACTATGGATATACTCATTATCGCCGTTCTCATTATTGCCGCAGTCATACTGTTTCTGGTAGAACTGTTCGTCATCCCGGGCATTAGTCTGGCCGGAATTTCTGCATTGGTTTGCATCCTGTATGCCAACTACTATGCATTCACCAATTTAGGTATGGCAGGAGGATTTGTCACTCTTGGCATATCAGCGGTTGCCTGCATCGGATCACTGATTTGGTTTATGCGATCGAAAATGCTGGACAAACTGGCGTTGAAAAAAGATATCGATTCAAAAGTAGACCGTAGCGCAGAAGATAGCGTCAAAGTGGGTGATATAGGAATCAGTACTACCCGCCTGGCACAAATCGGTTATGCCGAGATTAACGGAAAAATTGTAGAGGTAAAGTCAATAGACGGGTTCCTCAATGAGAAGACTCCGATAATCGTAAGCCGGATCACCGACGGTACAATCATGGTTGAGAAACACAAAGAATAATATTCACTTAATAAAAACATCAATGGAATCATCTTTCTACTTGCCTATCTTTCTGATAGCCGGAGGTATTATCTTCTTGATAATATTTTTCCATTACGTGCCGTTCTTCCTTTGGTTGTCGGCTAAAGTTTCGGGAGTTAACATCTCGCTGATACAACTATTCTTAATGCGTATACGTAACGTTCCGCCGTATATCATCGTTCCGGGAATGATCGAAGCCCACAAAGCCGGTCTGAAAAATATCACCCGCGACGAACTGGAAGCCCATTATCTGGCTGGCGGACACGTAGAAAAGGTAGTTCACGCCTTAGTATCGGCATCGAAAGCCAACATCGAATTGCCTTTCCAGATGGCTACTGCTATCGACCTGGCAGGACGTGACGTATTCGAAGCTGTACAGATGTCTGTAAACCCGAAAGTGATTGATACTCCTCCTGTAACGGCTGTTGCGAAAGACGGTATCCAGTTGATAGCTAAGGCTCGTGTTACAGTACGTGCCAATATCCGCCAGCTGGTCGGTGGTGCAGGTGAAGATACGATCCTTGCCCGTGTAGGTGAAGGTATCGTTTCGTCTATCGGTTCTTCTGAAAACCATAAATCGGTATTGGAGAATCCGGATTCTATCTCTAAACTTGTACTTCGTAAAGGTCTGGACGCAGGAACTGCTTTCGAGATTCTGTCTATTGATATTGCGGACATCGACATAGGTAAGAACATCGGTGCGGCTCTGCAAATCGATCAGGCTAATGCAGATAAGAATATTGCACAGGCAAAAGCTGAAGAGCGCCGTGCTATGGCAGTAGCTTCCGAACAGGAAATGAAAGCAAAAGCACAGGAAGCTCGTGCCAAAGTGATTGAAGCAGAAGCTGAAGTTCCTAAAGCAATGGCTGAAGCTTTCCGCAGTGGAAACTTAGGCATCATGGATTATTATCGCATGAAGAATATCGAAGCTGATACTTCCATGCGTGAGAATATCGCCAAGCCGACAACAGGCAATGCTGGCAATCAGCCATTGAGCAAATAATCGTTCACAAACGCCGGAATCCGATTTTATTTCAGTCGTAAGACGTTCTCCCCTTTCCTATGGAAAAAGAAAGAGACTTCTTCTGAACTTAAATCCGGTTCCGGCGTTTCTATTTATAGATACAATCCTATTATAAAACTAAAACCTTTCAATGACATGAAAAAGTACTTTCCATCCTCTGAATTGATAATCAATGAAGACGGTTCAGTATTCCATCTTCACGTAAAACCCGAATGGTTGGCAGATAAAGTAATCCTGGTAGGTGACCCCGGACGTGTAGCACTCGTAGCTTCTCATTTCGAAAACAAAGAATGTGAAGTGGAAAGCCGCGAATTCAAAACCATCACGGGTACTTACAAAGGTAAACGGATTACGGTAGTCTCTACAGGAATCGGTTGCGATAACATCGACATCGTAATGAATGAATTAGATGCACTCGCCAATATCGACTTTGTCACCCGTGAAGAAAAAGATCAGTTCCGCCAACTGGAATTAGTGCGTATCGGCACATGTGGCGGCCTACAACCCAATACGCCTGTCGGAACTTTTGTATGTTCGCAAAAGTCCATCGGTTTCGACGGGTTACTGAATTTCTATGCCGGACGTAATGCCGTATGCGATTTGCCTTTCGAACGTGCTTTCCTCAATCACATGGGTTGGTCGGGAAATATGTGCGCTCCTGCTCCTTACGTCATTGATGCCAATGAAGAATTGATTGACCGGATCGCCAAAGACGACATGGTACGTGGAGTGACAATCGCTGCCGGAGGTTTCTTCGGTCCTCAAGGACGTGAACTTCGTATCCCGTTAGCAGACCCGAAACAGAATGATAAGATTGAAGCGTTCGAATATAAAGGTTACAAAATTACCAACTTCGAAATGGAAAGTTCGGCTTTGGCAGGACTTAGCCGGTTGATGGGACACAAGGCAATGACCGTCTGCATGGTGATAGCCAACCGACTTATCAAAGAGGCCAACACCGGATATAAGAATACAATCGATACGCTAATTAAGACAGTACTTGACAGGATATAAATCTATATTCAGGAGAATTAAATTGTAATCGAAAGAATAAAATTGCAATTAAAAGAAGGTATAATGGCTTGAATCTTTCACTGATAATATGTGTGGATTCAAGCCATTGTTTTTTTATTAATAACCAATCGTAAATCTCTCCTGGTGGTGTTTCGGATATTCCAGTTCATCAATCATGGCGGCGGCATAATCTTCAACAGAGATATGGCTGTTTCCTACAATATCTACAATCATATCATCTTTTCCCAACCGATAACGTCCTGTACGTACTCCCGGACGCATATCCGCTGCCGGAGAGAAAAATACCCAGTCTATTTCCTTTTCTTTCTTTAAAAAGTTCAGATAGAACTCTCCTAGAGCTTTCACTCCCGGCAATATATTTTCGGGTACTTCACCGGAATCCATCAGACGCAAGCCCGGAGCGATAAACAAAGAACCGGCACCGCCCACCATCAAAAAACGATTAACACCCGCTTTCTTCACTCCATCAATAATGGTCAGATAAACTTTGATTGTTTCATCGTATATATCAGGATTATTCCATCCCGGATTGAATGCACTAATAACAGCATCTGCACCCTTACAAACGGCAGCCACTTCATCAAGCGCGGAGACATCGGCTTTCACCACTTTCAGATTTTCATTCTCTATCTTTATCTTTTCCGGATGACGAACCACTGCCGTAACCTCGAAACCACGATTCAATGCTTCATTCAGAAGGGCAGAGCCCACAAAGCCGCTTGCCCCGATAAGGACTATCTTTTTCACTTTCTCCATATTCTAATATATTATAATGTTACTACTATATAATAAATAACACTACAACATTCAGAATGTTAGTTCTCTTTTAGAAAATTAATTATCCGATATAAGATTCTATTGTCTCTTTCAACCTTTCCAAAGAATAGGGCTTTGAGATAACAGCGTTGCATCCTGCCTGAATAGCCTGTTGCTGTTCAGTATAGAAAGCATACGCGGTCACTGCAATAATAGGCACAGTCAGAGAAATAGTACGGATCTTTTCAGTGGCTTGAATACCGTCCATGATCGGCATACGAATATCCATCAGAATCAAATCCGGCTTTTCGCGGATAAAACTATTGATGGCTTCCTGTCCATTGCGTACCCATGAAATAATATATTCCTTATTCAGAAGAATATTAAGTTGGACAAAGTTCGACTCAATGTCTTCTACCACCAATATCTTTTTACGTTTATCCTCATCGACGTTCTTCTTATGTGAGAGGCTTCTTTCAGCAACTTCTTTCGGTACTTCCTGATAAGGCAAATAGAGTGCAAACGTACTCCCCTGCCCCAATTCTGAAGTTACCTCGATACGGCCGCCCAGTCGTTCTACAATGCTTTTACAAATTGAAAGCCCTAATCCGGTGCCTTGCACAAAATCATTCAGTTTCTCAAACCGGGTGAAAATTTGAGGGAGTTTCTCTTTGGATATACCGCAACCCGTATCGCTGACATACAGTTTCAGCCAGGGTCCTTCATGTTTCAAGCCTAAAGTTATACTTCCCTTTTCCGTATTTTTAATCGCGTTCGACAAGAAATTGAACAATACCTGCATCACACGGTTACGATCAGTAGAAGTCCAGTATTCTCCTTCGGGACGAATCACTTTCAATTCTACATTCGACTTCATCTTCAGCTGGTGCACTTTTTCCACTTCTTCCACTAGTCCTGCAATCTCAACCTGCTGGAAATGCATTTCCGATTTGCCGGATTCAATACGGGAAAGGTCTAAAATATCATTGATTAACTGTAATAACAAGTTACTGTTTTTCTGAATAATTTCCAGATACTCCATTTTCTCTTCTTCACTTTCTGTCACTGCGATAATCTCCGAAAAACCAACAATAGCATTCAACGGAGTACGAATTTCATGGCTCATATTAGCTAAAAAGACCGACTTCATTTTATCAGCATCTTCCGCACGACGTTTAGCTTCGATCAATTCCTGCGAACGCTGAATCCGGTCTCCGATGTCATGTATCAACGCAAGTACCCTGTTTCCTTCAAAGGGGGCGATACGTGCCTGAAAATAATGCAGACTTCCATCCACTTCAAGCGGATATTCTATTTCCTTCAACTTACCATCACGCAAACATTCCCTAATGTTACAAATAAACAAGTCGCTAACCTCCGGTGAATAAATAGATCGTCCATCTGCTCCGCGTAGCACTTCCACAGGGTGAAGCAATATCGTTCCCGGTGCCATCAGGACATCGGTAATAAAGAAATTATCATCAAAAATAAAAATGAATTCCGGCAATGCTTCAATTATTTTGCGATTATACTCTTCCAGATATTTGATATGTTGCTCCTTTTCGCATTGTGAAGTGACGTTCACCGTATATGCCAGCAGTTTACCCGGATGACTTTCGCAACTCTCTTTGTAAGACAGAAAATGATCTTCCAGCCAAATTACTTTCCCTTGTTCACTTATACAACGAACTCTAATTTGTGAGGTCTTAGAGTCTGATGAAAGCATTTCTGCAAAGGCTTGTTTATAGAATTCAATATCTTCCGGATGAATAAACCGATAGAAATCATCTATATCTTCAAAAATGATCCCGGCATCCTTTAATCCCAGTGTAAAAAAATAATCGTTTGAAAAGGAGCATTTGCCCGTAATGATATCATATTCCCACAAAGCTATTTGATGAGCTGCAAGGACAGAAAGTATTTCTTGTGAGTTCTCCCGTATGAGTTCACTCTTTTCATTGGAAGAATATAAATTAATCGCTGGTTCCATAAGCATTATTGTTTTATTTTGTTTGGTGTACCACTGCACGGCAGCAAATATAAACAAATAAAGCACAAGTTGTGCTCAATTTTCTGTTTTTTACTTAGAAACAATTATCTTTGCTCATCCAAAAAGAAAAAAGAATGATTCAAGATACTATCTGTGCCATCGCTACCGCTCAAGGCGGTGCTATCGGAAGCATCCGCGTTTCCGGTCCGGAAGCTATTTCTATTACCGGCAGCATCTTCAAGCCAGCCAAAGCTGGCAAATTATTGAGCGAACAAAAACCATATACTTTGACATTCGGGCGTATTTATGACGGAGACGAGATGATTGATGAAGTGCTCGTCAGTCTTTTCCGTGCTCCTCATTCGTATACGGGAGAAGACAGTACGGAAATCACGTGTCATGGTTCCACTTATATTCTTCAACAGGTAATGCAGTTGCTTATTAAAAACGGTTGCCGCATGGCCCAGCCGGGAGAATATACGCAACGTGCTTTCCTCAATGGAAAAATGGATTTAAGTCAGGCAGAAGCTGTGGCGGACTTGATTGCTTCTTCATCTGCTGCCACTCACCGATTGGCAATGAGCCAGATGCGGGGTGGATTCAGTAAAGAGCTGACAGATCTACGCAACAAGTTGTTGAATTTCACTTCCATGATTGAATTGGAGTTGGATTTCAGCGAAGAGGATGTGGAATTTGCCGATCGTTCGGCATTAAGGAAACTGGCAGATGAAATTGAACAGGTCATTTCGCGGTTGGCTCATTCATTTAGTGTCGGCAACGCCATTAAGAATGGTGTTCCCGTAGCTATCATCGGTGAAACAAATGCCGGAAAATCGACTTTACTGAATGTATTATTGAATGAGGATAAAGCCATTGTCAGTGATATTCACGGGACAACACGTGATGTAATCGAAGATACTGTCAATATCGGAGGAATCACTTTCCGGTTCATTGATACCGCCGGAATCCGGGAAACCAATGACACGATTGAAAGTTTGGGTATTGAACGTACTTTTCAGAAGTTGGATCAGGCGGAGATTGTTCTTTGGATGGTAGATGCTGTGAATGCCGCTTCTCAAATTGAACAGTTATCGGAGAAAATAATTCCACGTTGCGAAGGAAAACATTTGATTGTTGTATTCAATAAGACTGATTTGATTGAAGATAAACAGAAAGAGAATGTATTATCTTTATTAAAAGACTTCCCCAAAGAATCTACGGAATCTATTTTCATCTCGGCCAAACAACGGAAGAATACAAGTGAGCTACAAAAAATGCTTATTGATGCTGCACACTTGCCTACAGTGACACAGAATGATATTATTGTGACAAACGTAAGACATTACGAAGCTTTAAACAAAGCTTTGGAAGCTATTCATAGAGTACAAAACGGACTTGATTCGCAGATTTCCGGGGATTTTCTTTCGCAAGACATACGAGAGTGTATCTTCTTTATTTCGGACATAGCGGGGGAGGTTACGAATGATATGGTGCTTCAAAATATCTTTCAACATTTTTGTATTGGTAAGTAAGAAGCGCATACTATCATTGCTGCAATAAAATAGATCGTTTAAAGAAATCACTATGCCCATTATAGAAATATCATCCTTAACAGACTCCGGAGTAGAAATATTCAGTACCCTCACCGAAGCTCAATTACGGAATCGTATCGAGCCTGATAAGGGATTGCTTATTGCAGAAAGCCCCAAAGTTATCCATGTAGCTCTGAATGCTGGTTATGAGCCTTTAGCCCTCTTGTGTGAACAGAAGCATATCACTGGTGATGCCGCTGGCATCATTGAACGTTGTGGTGATATACCTGTCTATACCGGTGAAAGAAAGTTACTTGCCACATTGACCGGATATACACTGACGCGCGGTGTCCTCTGCGCCATGCGTCGTCGAGCACTACCAAGTGCAGAGGAGGTGTGTCGGAAAGCTCGACGGATCGTAGTCATTGAGGGCGTGGTAGACGCTACTAATATCGGAGCCATCTTCCGTTCCGCAGCCGCCTTGGGAATAGATGCTATATTATTAACACGCAATTCTTGTGATCCGTTAAACCGACGTGCAGTCAGGGTTTCGATGGGTTCTGTCTTCCTGATACCATGGACTTGGTTGGACGGTTCTCCCAATGAGTTGCGTAAACAGGGTTTCCGTACAGTCGCTATGGCACTCACGGAGAAATCAATCTCTATCGATAATCCTATCTTAGCAACCGAACCCAAGTTAGCCATCGTAATGGGAACAGAGGGGGATGGTCTTCAAAACGAAACAATCAATGAGGCGGACTATGTAGTCCGCATTCCTATGGCAAACGGTGTCGATTCTCTCAATGTAGCCGCCGCATCCGCTATTGCTTTCTGGCAACTTCGCGTTCAAAATGACACAGATCTGCCACCATCACCGGATGATGTACATATATGATTTTACTTATATTCCTACTCACACCTACAATACGTATTTGCGCCACAGGAACAGCGAGGCAACAACTTTTCCATCAATTCACTCCGAAAGAACTCATACAGTTCTTTATGCATGATGTCATATAGTGCCCTAACCCGTTCTTCCTGCTCATCTTCTACATGAATTCCTCCCTGAAAGGGATCTGTAAAGTTGAAAGAAACGTATTTTCTCACTACACCCTGCATTTCCTTTTGCACTTCCTCTGCTTCCGGACAAAGGGTAATGACATAATCCCACGTCTGTTGGGCATACGTCGCAACATCACAGGGCTTTCTACGCGAAAAGTCATATCCATTTTGTTCCATCACTTGGCAAACAACGTCAGGGACAGAATTTCCAGCCAAAATACCGGCAGTACTAATCTTCATCCCTCTACCGAAGGAGTTCAAAATTTCCTGTGCCATACGACTGCGGCACATATCATTATTACTTACTATAAGTATATTCTTCATACACAAATTCTATTTTTATTTATTTCCTGATATAGCTACTTTAATAACTCCATCTAATTTGTTTTCAAAGATACGATAGGCCTCCTCAATCTCATTCAACGGAAATCGATGTGTAATAAGAGGAGTAGTATCAATTTTACCTTCCTCAATCAGCATGAGAATCTCGTTACAATCGCAGCCATCCACTCCACCTGTTTTAAAAACCAAATTCTTGCCATACATATCAGGTAAAGGAAGAAGTTGTGGTTTATCATAGAGGGCTACAATCGTGACAATAGCATTAGGACGGGCACAATCCCAAGCCAAATGGAAGGAATCGTCACCCCCTGCCACTTCCAAAACAACATCTGCTCCACCATGGTCACTGTTCTTGAGAACAAAATCCTTGCAGTTGTCCGGTTCAGTCACCAACACATCAGGATAATGCTCACAGACAAACCGAATTCTTTCAGGAGACTTTTCACAGACAATAATGCGTTTGGGTTTCTTCAGCATCACACACAACAAAGTACAAATCCCGGTAGGCCCGGCACCGATGATAAGAACAGTATCTTCCGCGGTTATTTCCGAGATGCGTGTTGCCCAAAAACCTGTTGCAAGCACATCACCGACAAACAAAGCTTGTTTATCACTCACTGTATCCGGAATACGGTTCAAACCTTGATCCGCATAAGGAACTCTGACATATTCCGCCTGACCGCCATCAATTCGGCAACCTAAAGCCCAACCGCCATTAGGATCAGTACAGTTATTCA